>Ga0114922_10004309_pt1 | contig 13192 bp, 16 predicted proteins | sample AartaG_FD_100975 | JGI IMG/M metagenome (GOLD analysis project Ga0114922, IMG submission 100975) | Deep subsurface microbial communities from Aarhus Bay to uncover new lineages of life (NeLLi) - Aarhus_00045 metaG | ecosystem: Environmental > Aquatic > Marine > Oceanic > Sediment | place... | reverse complement strand
GGCCGCGGCCAAATCGATGCGATATCTCGCCGCCAGACCGATGGCCGCCGTCGTCGCATCCTGCAGCTTGTCCTCTGTCACTCCCAGATTTTTGGCATAAGCCATCTGGGTCAATATCTGCTCATCACCGTAAATAGTCAGCTTTTGCATCTCGGCCGCATAAGACTTATAAACTGCTATCGAACCCTGTACCGCCGCCGTTAACTCCCTCTCCACCCTTTCCTGCTCGAGTGCAGCCTTGACAACATAATCGAACCCCCTCTTGACCGCATACAATCCGCCGCCCACCCCGGCCATTGCCAGCATCTGCCGGCCCATCCTCTGAATGCTTCTATTGAAAGAGCTTATCTGTCTGTTCGCCCTGTTGCGGGCGATAAATTCCAGACCGACCTGTGTCGTCAATGCCATATTTTTACTCGATACTTTATTTTCAAAATTCGATATTATTCTCTAATTCGGCATTCGTTTTGGACTCCTGCCATTTGCTCGAATATTTGCCCGATATCTTCGTCCGTCTGCTCCTGCTTTTCGCAGAAGTCGAACATCCTGAGAAACTTCCTGAACTTCGGCGTTGTTTTACTAAAGCAGCTCGCCGTCACCCATGCTATCACGGCCGCCCTGTAATCGCCCCGCTTAGGCCCCCAGGGGTCTATCTGCTCTAATATCTCCTTCTGGGCGGCCTCATAGGCGCTCATCCGCTCGTTGAGCTCAGGGATCGTCCAGCCCAAACTGTGGGCTAATCTGTGCTTGAATCTTTCTCTTCGGGCCCCTGGGCCTCTGGTAAGTTTTTTACCAAGTCCTTGACCGCCTGCTTACCGATACCGGAGAGTTTCCTTGCCGTCTCGAGGACCGGTTCAAGATAAACGGCAGGCACCACCAGCATTCTCCCCATGTCCTTGTCGGTAAACAGCTTCTGGCCGTGCTGGTTATGCACTGTCAGCATCAGAAGCTGGGCGTCCGCGTTGGAGATTGTAAGGTCATTTTTTTCCACGTTGACCTTAAACGAGCTCTTCTCCCAGTCCTCTTTTTCGCCGAGTCCGAGTCCGTGTATTTTTACCCTGCCTATTGTCGGCACATCCATCTCTTCGACAGGCACCTTTGCCTTGAAGAAATTGTCCTTGGTGGCCCAATCCATATAAACTCCTTTCGTATCGGGTCGTTCGGGACCCTCTAATATATTTACGCTGAGCTGCTCGAAGATGAGGAGCTGCTGGACGATGAGCTGCTGGACGATGATGGATACTGCGGCTTGCCCGTACACTTTATTACGATAGGCGCCATCATATTATCACCATCCGGCACAGCCAGCCCTATGGATTTGAGATAGCCCGGAATGACCAATGAATTACTGTCCTTGGTCAGCGTCCAGTACTCGACGGCCCGGGCCAGTACCGCATCTAATATGGTATTAAACAGCGTGGAGTCGTATCGCAGGTCCGCGCTAATCTCCCCGGCATCCAGCAGCCCACCCTCATAGACCCGAACGTTGTCCGGCGAGTCGAAATCGGTGGTATCAATATCGTCCGCCACCAGACCCGACCAGTCGATATTGGTCAGCTTACCGATAGACCCGGTAGTCGAGCCGACTAATGTTGCTCCATGTCCTATTGCCATTTTTTATTCTCCTAATTTTGTTCGTTGTTTTTTGTTCGCTGTTCATTGTCGATGAACTACCAACTGTGAACTATGGACTCTTTTAAGTTACCTGCGTATAAGGATCATCGTAGTCTGTCGTATATTGAACGTCGATATTGACCGCGATACCCGATAGCTCCTCGGTCAGGAACTTCTCCGGGGCCTTTAAGATAATCCCCTCGGCCAGGCCCCCGCATTTAATATATGCCGAGCTTGTCAGTTGCTTCTCGATGTCCGCCCTTATCTTATTGAGCCGGGTATCGATGGCCTCGGTCTCGGTATCACTGTCGATTACCATCGCCTGTAATGTAAATGCCTGCCGCCAGGTAATTGTATCACTGGTTCGTTGATGCAGCGTTGCCGATTCCTGCTCGATGATCACCGTCCCATCTTTATTTATGTCACCTTCCAGGTGTATTCGTTTCGGCCTTACGGCCGTAAGGTCATAATTAAACCTCGCCGTCTCGGTAATGGCATTAACGGCCGCTTCCAATTTCACCGCAATCTGTTCGACTAATGGTATTGCCATATTAAATACTCAAAACTATTTCACGCAGGCAATCTCCTCTTCAAAATCAGATTGACCTGGTCATGGATGTTCCTGGCCAGCTTCGCTGAAAATTCAGACTGTATCCGATTGACCTGGTCCCGGGCGCCTGTATATACCTGTGCCAGTGACGGCCCTTTTATCTCTTTAATCGGCAGCCGGGCGGGTCCTTTACGCAGGAACACCCCTCGATGCCCGGTCTTCATTGTTGCAATAAAGGCATGCCGGACAAGTATCCGTTTTCGTTCATGCTTGTAAGTCACTCCTTTTTTGGTCTGTTTCGCACCGAACTTAATCAATCCGAATTTCTTACCGCTTACCACAACCGCCGAGCGCCAGTTGCTGTACGTTGCCCTATGTAGAGTCAGCTTGTCCCTTACGTCCTTAATCTTCAGGCCAATTCGCTTTGACAGGCTTCTCGATATCGCCGTTCGCGCCGAGGTGGCCGTGCGGTTCAGGCCCCTGCTCATCACCTTCGGCAGGGCCTTTGGGAGATTTCTCAACTCCCGCTCTACCTTCTTTAGCTTGTCGTTATCGAACCTTATTTCAAGCATTTATATCTGCACCTTCAGTTTAATCATCCCGGCGTCCTGGCTGAGAATTTTTGTAATCCTCATCAATACCGGCACCGAACCCGCCCGGGGCTCCATCTTTATCTTATCGCCCCCGGTATCTACCTCGGTGGACGCTATACCACCCGTGCCGCTGTTCTTTACCAGTACCTCACTGACCTCGCGGCCGCCGCCTATTTCTTCTATCCGCTCTGGTCCCGGCCGATTGATCACCGCCCGTATCTTTCGCGAGGCGCCTGATACCGGGAAATATGTCACATACTCGGAACCCGGCAGCAGAAAGAAGGCATCAGCGCTTAGCTCTAAGGTCTTATCGAAGGCATCGCTCATAATTGTGTTCGTTGTTTTTTGTTCATGGTTCATTGTCAACGAACTACCAACTATGAACTATGAACCATGAACTATGAACTCATTCTCAGGCATCAATCTGCATCAGGTGTCCGAAATAGGCATCGAATATCCACTCAAACGAGAAATCACGCACGCGGAAGATGTCCGATTCGGTCTGCTCTTCGCGATACTCCTTGACCTGTCCCAGGCCGCCGTCCACTCCGTTCCATTCCACGTTTCGCCCCAGCCCGGGTGTGGCCCTTCCGCCCGTATGCCTCTTGTATATAAGCGCGTAATCGTCCGACCAGCACTCCGAACCTGAGAAGTCCTGCCCCTCATCGGCGCTGTCATAGCCCGCCTGGCCCACGATTAGATTCTGAAGACCGAATATGGCGCCAAGCGCCTGCCGAATCATAGCTAAAGTAATCAGGTTGGCACCCGGGAACTGGGCCCTTATCTGGGTATTGAGCAGAAGGTTTTCCAAACTGGTCTGTCCGATGAGCATGGTATCGGGCATGACCCCGCAATTAAGACGGACCAGTTTCTTGGCAGCTATTACCTGGGCGATAATAGTGGTAGCAATATTGTCCCAGGGGCTTCCGGAGTTATCGGTAAAGAGGGCGGCATCGGAACTGTCCCAGGTGGTCGTATTGAACATGGCCGCCGCCACCCGGATCTCCCGCTCTATGTACATCTTCCTGGTGACCGACTGGACCGTCTCGTACTCGGCGTCATAGTCCGTCTCGTAAGTCGCCCGGTCCTCATCGGTGAGCTGGCCCTCCAGGCCGTGGTCCACGCAGGCGTAGCTCTTGTCTTCCGATATCAGCGTCACCCGTCCGAACGCCGCCCCGTTGGCGTGTGTGGAATCGGCGCGCTTAAGGTTCTCCCGGGTTATGACCCCCATAGTTGCCGCCTTTTTCCCGACAGGGGACGGGGGCAGGGCCTCATTGGCTATAAAGCCCTCCGCCGAAGGATCGTATTCGTGAAATGCCACACCGAGGTCCTCTCTGGGCACGCTTCTTGTCGCTTGGTTAATCATTTAACTATCTCCTAAAAAATAAATCTCATAGTTCAAATCACTAATTTCAGTGAATAGTTCAAATCACTATGCGCTCGAGCTCGATGAGCTTGAACTGCTGCTTGACGAGCTTGACGAGCTTGACGAGCTTGAGGAGCTCGAGGAGCTCGATGACGAGCTTGACTGCTGATAGCCGATATTAGCCAGTACCTCGATTATCGAGCCGTCATCCGTGGCCGCATCAAGGGCAGTACCGAGCAGCAGTGTCCCCGATGCCGCTATCTTGCCGTCATCCGCGGCATAGACCTTTGCCCCGGCCGTTATTGCCCCGGATGCCGTCATCTTCATGGTCCCGCCATGCTCGTAAGTGCGAACGCTCACATTCTTGCCGCTTGCAACACCTTCCTGTGTCACGCCGAACCCGTAGTCGGCGTCGTCCGCCTTCCATACCGTCCGGGCGGCCGCCTTAACGCGAAGGAAAACCGCGATGGCCTCTCCCGTTATGAATGGTAGCGGTGAATCTGCTTGTCTGGTCATAATCATATCTCCAAATTCTGACTTCCGTTTTCTGTTCACGGTTCATTGTCGATGAACTATCAACTATGAACTATGGACTCCTTTATGTTCATTGTTTTCTGTTTTCTTACGCCGATGAGCTCGATGAGCTCGATGATGAGCTCGACTGCTGATAACCAATGTGGGGCAGGACCTCGATTACCGAGCCGTCATCCGTGGCCGCATCAAGGGCCGTCCCTATCACCAGCGTCCCCGATGCAGCTATCTTGCCGTCCGCCGCGGCATAGACCTTTGCCCCGGCCGTTATCGCCTCGGAGGCCGTCATCTTCATCGAACCGCCATGCTCGTAATGTCGAACGCTTACGTTTTTACCGCTTGCCACACCTTCCTGTGTCACGCCGAACCCGTAATCGGCGTCGTCCGCCTTCCACACCGTCCGTATGGCCGCCTTGACCCGAAGAAAAACCGCAATGGCCTCTCCTGTTACGAAGGGGGCCGGTGAATCTGCCTGCCTGGTCATAATCGTATCTCCCTAAATTGTGCCCCGCTCAAGCGCCGCGGTGGCTAAATCTCTAATTCACTAATTCGCCAATCTTCCGACTTCCGAAATCAGGCCGTCTTACGCCGCCGCCGTGCGTCCTAACCCCAGACTTGTTATATGGGCCTGGTACAGCTCCGGCTGCTCTCTGGCCACTCGCTTGTAAGCTTCGCCCAGCTTTATTTTCTCCGCTTTGGCCAGCTCTTTAGCGGCCGAAACGAAATTATTCTGTCCCTCGTTGTCTGTGTCGCCGGTAGAAATTGCCTTGGCCCCGCCGGGCTTTTTCTCGACCTCTGCCTTCGAGCTCTTTTTCGTTGTTTCGGCGAGCTGTTTATTCACAACATCATAGCGTTCCGCCTTGGCCTCGGTGACGCTCAGTCCCCGCCCGCAGGCGTCCATGGCAAACTCTAAATCATCCGGAAATGCCTCCTTGAATTCCATAAGGCGTTTATTCTGATTGTCCCTTTCGGAGGTCCTTGCCTCCTCGGCGGCCTTCTCTACTTCGACCTTCGCCCGGGCCGTTACCTCGGCCAGCTTTTCCTTCTCGACCTTTGCCCGGGCCTTTGCCTCGGCCAGCTCATCTTTTTGTTTCTGATCATCCATATTATGATCTCCTTTAATATTTTCATTATTAACATTTACGATATCTATCAGGCCCATCTTTTGGGCCGTTTTCGCTAACCACAATCTTCCCGTGGCCCATTCTTTTACATCACTTTTCTTTTTGCCCCGCCCGGCGGCCACCGCCGAGATAAAGCTGTCCGCTAACTGGTCCACCACCTCCTGTACCGCCTCGATCTGGGTATCGGTAATCTCGGCACCCGGCACCCCCATCCCCTTATGCTCGCCCGATTTGATTACGATAACCTTTAATCCCAGCTCTTCCGCCTGCCTGCTCTGGTCCACAAAGACGGTATAAATCCCGATTGACCCCACCTCCGTCGTCCGGCCCGCCCCTATGGTCTCGGCCTGGCTGCTAAGCCAGTAGGCGGCGCTTGCTCCCAGGTCCTCGATAGTGGCCGTTACCTTTTTATCTTTGCGGGCCGCGAATATAGCGTCCGCGGTATCGGCCAGGCCGTCCACCACCCCGCCCGGCGATGATACCTGCAGATGAATGCCGGCCACCTCATCACTCTTTAGGGCCGCCTTAAGCTGCTCGTTAATCTCATCGTAGCCGGTGGCCTCTATCCCCCAGTACCTTAGCCAGGCAGGCACGCTCTTGAGAAGCACCCCGCTTATCTTGATAGTGGCGATACCATCGGTTATATTCAAGGATGTGGTTTTATTGACCGCTGCCGATGTGCCGGCCTGTTCGATTAGCGATGGTATGGCCGTCTCGAAGAAGGCCTTTAAGGCCTCCTCCTCCATCGCCCATTTATGTGTCATCAGCTCGGATAAAAAGGGATTAGGCGTCATTCCTCGTCCTCCTTTTCGTCCTTGTCCTCATCATCCTCTTTTTCCTCCGGCTTCGCTAATTGAGCCTTGTCCGGCGTCTCTTTCAGGCCGGCGAATATCTTCCACGAGACCTTGACTCCGGTGTCCTCCTCGATTTTCCCGGCCCTTTCAATGGCATCCCGCACCTCTTTCTCCCTCTGGTCTATCACCTCGGCCCTGTCGGTATTAAGGGACTTGCATACCTGGCCGTGGGTAATAAAGCCCCGCTCGACCTGTGTCGAATATGCCTGGGCCTCTTTGAGCTGGTCTATCCAGGGAAAGGTCTGCTTTATCCAGTCGAACTTGAGCTTATCCCGCCTGCCGATAAGCTTCTGCTCCTGCCAGGCGGACAGGCGCCATTTGAACAGCGGATCATAAAAGAAATCCACCAACTTCAGCTGCCACATTTGGAACATCTGAAATGCCTGCTGCAGGACCGCGCGTGACTGGCTGTAATTGCTCTTCGTCCAGTCCAATAGGATCAGTTCCAGCGGCATCCCCAGCGGCAGCCCCAATATACGCAGGAACATTCTGACCGACTCGCCGAAATTCTTGCCCGGAATGTTCCGCTCGATCCCCTTAATGTCCTCACCCGGAAGGCCCCAGAACATTATGGCATAATCCAGCTCCGTCATCCTGGTGGCCAGGTCACCTTCAGTTGCCTCGGTCGTCTTATTGGGGTCCTCTTTACTGGCCGTATAGCCCTCCTCGGGCCCCTGCTCCCGACTGACACTCACCGCCAGGCGGCTGAGCATCTGCATGGCGATGGCCTCGGAGTCGCATACATCGTTAATCCGGTGCAGCATTGGAAAGGCCGCCTGGGCCGCCGGCACACCGCGTATCTGGCTCGGCCGCTTCGGATTGGCTATGTAAAGGACGTTCTCGGCGCTGACCTCTTTGCCGTTTCGGGTATCGACCCGGGTATTCTTCCAGGGACACAGCTTGAATTTCCGGGGCCTCCCGTAATCGTCCTTTTTGATACCGTTGGTATAAGGCTTCCTGCCTTCTATCTGCTCGGCCTCGAACAATTGTATAAGGGCCTTGTCGGTCAGGAGCACCGCCGTGTCACCGGCCACCATTACTTCACGGCAAACCATCTCGGCCACTTCGGAACCTGAGAGCACGTTGCGGATCTCCGGCCTCTTTAGCCAGTCCCGCCACAGGCCCTCGATCTTCTTGTCCACGTTGGCCGAACCGCTGTTTACCTGCAGCTCGAAGCCGTTGCCTGCGATATAGCTTACCGCCCTGTCTATCATCCCCTGATAGATGGCGTTGTTGCGCATAAAGTCACGCGACTGGGCGATGAGCCTCTTGCGGTCCCGCTCATCGTGACTTGAGCCGGGGTATGAGACATAGCTGCGCCCCTCGCGTGTGGCCACCTTCGCCGAGCGGTATCCCAGAGAGGTATAGTACCCGTGCCGCCGGTCCTCGATAATTACCGGCCTGCCGCCGCTTCTTGTTATTGGTTTCCTGACCATCTTTTTTACGTAAGCATCCTCCCCCTGGTAAAGCCCGCCCGGCCGACCGCGCTCGAGGACCGGCCCACATAGCCTTCCAGTTTTTCCTTCTCTGCGGCCAGGCTGTCGTAGTTGACGTTCCTCTCGCCCGATGCAATCATCTTCGGCCGGTTGGCCAGTATGTAACGCACCGCCTCCAGTGCGTTCGCGGCCTTCGTAATGTCACCTTCCCAGGAGAGATTATTATTGTACTGATTGAGGGCATCTTCGATTGTGCTGGCCGAAGTTAATGACATAAAAAAACCGCCGAATATTGCAATCGGCGGCGGATAAAAAGTAGTCGGCAGTCCATCCGCCGCCGACTACTTTTCAAACTATTCACTTTACATACAGCTATATTCGACCCAAGAGATAAGACCGGTCAATGGTTTTTTGGGGATTTATGGTGATTTGTGAAAAATTGTAACAAAATCTGTTAAAAAGTTCCGGAAATGGAAGCCATTTCCGGTTAGACCGCTAAAAGCGGCCTTTTTTCAGGATGCCGCTTGCGCGGACCTGATCTCTACGTTTCATCTTGTCCATCTTCTTTCCTTAACCAATTAACTAATCACTAATTCACTAATTTTTCAGTGCCACTGACTTTTGTCCGGCAATTCCGCGGTCGTGTTCTCTTTGGCTATGAAATTGGCCGCCAGATTTTTGAGGCTCGGCACCACATCGTTGACCATGAAGTTCTTACGTATATAGTAGTGATGCAGATCATGCTCATCGTCCGGCCTGTACTTCTTCTGAAATGTCACCGTAATAAAAAACCGGTCCGCCTGAAGGGCCTCGAACAATTTAACCTTTAATTCCGGCTCTTTTTCGAGAAGATTTGCCATTACCTGCTCAGGTGACATACTTGTTCCTGTGCTCCGCCCTTTCGGACTCTGACTCGTGCTCTTTTTTTGTGACTTAGTCATTTTTGCATCCTTTCATAAGTGCCCCGCTCAGTTATTCCCGTCACACAATACCGGTACCGGCAGTGCCCCCGCCGGCAAACCCGGTACTGCTTATTGCCCTTGGTCGAAGTGGCAACGGTATCGTGCGTCCGGCACCGGGGACATTGCAAGGCGTTCGGAAAGTGCCACCTGGTCAGCTTCTTCCTCTTCTTTTTGGTCTTGGTCCCTTCCGGCTTATCGACTTTCCTCTTCGGTGTTTCCTTAACCGCGGATTTCACGGATTTTACGGATTCTTCTGTTTTCTGTTCTTCTTCTGCCATTTTGATTCCTTTCAAAATTCGTCATTCATTATTCCTTATTCGATATTCGATATTCTTTTAGTACCTCGTACGTATAGGTTTCTTACCAACCGGCCTTCCTATCGGCTTTACCTCTTTTTTCTTAGCCGCCGCCGGGTCCGGCAGCGCCCACAGGCCCCTGATCTCCGCCGCCGCCAGGGCATAGACCTCGGTGTCCCACCAGTGGTTCGGCGGCTTACCCTTCTTCGGTACCCAGCGGATCCATTGTATCTTTTCGCCCTTGCGCTTGATCTCCTTGTTCTCGCTCGTTAGATGCTCCAGGACCTCGTAAGGCGTCTCGCTGTGCAGGTGCCCGTAGCCGTGGCCCGGGACAGTCGCCTCGAAATAGCTTCTGTACAGGCTGTCCTTATAGGTTGTCAGGTTCAGATCGTACCGCTTGAGCGTGCCGCCCGCCGCCTTGCCCACCCGCCAGGGCTGCTTGGTAATCTTGTCATCCCCCGCCACCGGTATAATAGGCGCCACTCCCGCGCACCGCACGCAGAATGCATCGACGCTATCGGTATTATACATCCGGTCGATGGCCGATAATGCTATCCTCATCACGGAGTCCTTATCGGCCGTCATATCGAACCGCATCGTTAGAAACGGCAGCAGCTTCTCTAAGTTCTCCACCCGCTCGGTAGGCCCGGTCTCTATCCGCTGCTCGAATATTGACCAGTGCTCGCCTAAGTACCCCCAGCCCTTTACCCTGAAATATACGTGGTCTAACTGCACATCAAGGCCCGCCGTCAGCATCTGCACACCCGCCGGGACCCTGCCCTTCGGGTAGCCCCCTATATGAGAGCGCAGCCGCTCGATATCCGTAGTCGCCCGCTCTTCCCGCCAGGGGCGGGCCTTTTGCGAGTTCCAGTAATCCTTCAAAGGCTGGATATTACCGGCATCTTTGCTTTTCAGGGCGTGCACGAACTCGACCGTCAGGGAGGCTACCGTCTCGACCATCGGGTGCAGCATAAGCGCGTGTATCCGGCCGCTCCGGATGGTCCTTATCGCGGTCTTTCCGATAAGCCTGCCGTTATCATCCAGCTCGCAGTCGCCCGGTACGAACTTGCCCGCGCATACCGCCCGCCAGCGGTCATCCTCGGTCCAGACCTCGCCGCATTTCGGGCATACGTACCGCGAATGTTTGCCCCTCCTGTAAACCGATTCGGCGTAGAATACCTTTTTTCCGCCCTTATCGAACCTGTCTATCCGGATGTTCTCATCCGCGATCTGGTGCCATTTGCCGCATGACCCGCAGGGCACCCACCACTGACAGCAGTCACCCCTCTTCCACTCGACGTCCGACATATCGCCCTCGGTCACCGGCGTTGTCATCCCCAGCAGCTTACTGCGCCCCTTGAACCACCGCTGCCGCTTTCGCATAAGCGATATCGGGTCGGCCTCGGCGCCCACGTAGGGCGGGTACTTGCCCGTCTCGTCGGCGATGATATAGCAGACCGGCTTATCGGCCAGTGCCTGGGGCGTCGTGGGCCAGCCGATATACAGTATCATATTGTCCATTACCGTCTGCTTGCCGATAAAGATGTTCTTTACCCTCTTACCTGAGATGTGCCGCAGCAGGTCCTCGTTGGCCTCGAACATCGGCCTTATCCTCGCCTCGACCCGGTTCTTGACATCGTCCTTGGTGGGCATTATCAGCAGCGTAGGCCCGGGCGAGGTCTCCGGTATATAACCCACGAAACCCGTCCCGAACGTGGACTTGCCACTCTGACTGCAGGCATAGACCCATATCTCCCGTGTCACCGTATCGCTCAGCCATTCGGCTATCGGTACGAAGTACGGGGTGTACTCCCTCGACCACGGCCCCTCGATTGCGCTGGTCCCGCCGGCCAATATGTAATTGGCCTCCATCCACTCGACAAGCGGCGGCCGCTGCCGCGGCTTGAGCATGGCGATCTCCTCCGGCTGGATAGCTAAGAGCCTCCGCCGCGCTTCGCTTCGCGGCTCGTTTATGAGCTGCTCCGCAGAACTTGTTTTATTAAAAGATTTTTCAGTTACTGTGGTCACCATTTTTGTAGGCTCTTATTATTGTCCTCAATTTCTCTATCTCTATTTTTGTTTCGATAAGCTCCTCTTCGAGTTTTTGGTTTTCTTCAGCCAGGTGCTCGATAATTTCATTCAATTTATTTAATGTGATTTCTAATCCCATTAGTCACCGCCTTTCATGCCTCGGCTAACCCTTTTAGTGTCTGCGAAGTATGTTTTTCTTCCGAGTTTCCACCTCTCGCAGCTTCTTATTCCCGGCCTGGAGTATTATGATTTTTTCTCCTGCACTTCGTAAACAATCCCTGGCACCCTCTTTATAGCCTTCAAGCTCTTTGATTCGCTTAAATAAATCACTGAGCCATCTCAAATCTTCGTTTCCACAATCGGGACAGCATCCACATTCAGAACCCAAGGCATCCTGATCCTCTACTTTGCCATACCAGCCACACTTACAAAATAATATCTCGCTCGCTGGTGGGACCTCCGGCGCCTGCTCTGACTTCTGATTTCTGACTTCTGATAACCTTTCTCTCCACTGTTTCTCGGTTGATGTTTGGTTGTAAGCGACACCAAGACTAAAACCCACTCCAATACACCTAATCATAATCCGTTGCGTAATATCATCCGGCTCAACCAAACCATCATGTTTCTTGGCAAGTTCTATAATTTCTGGAAGAAGGAATTTTACTATTGCATCATGCTCTTCCGGTATAATATCCATCAGTCACCGCCTTTCCGGGCTTGGAATTGGAACTCATGTATTTTCTTTATAAATTTTTCTTTGTGAGCATTTAATTGAATAGCGGCATCCTCTGCTGCTTGTGTACGTGTTTCAAATCCTCCTCTAAACGCTATCCCCGACGATAATTCCGTAACTACCCATACTTTATCATTTCTTCCGATTTTACGATGTACTGCGAATTTATATTTATAGAATCCTTCTATTTTTACCGGATAACCTTTTGTTCGATATACCTCGCCATACCAACCTCTAATTCTAACAACAATCCTATAAGGCTCTATTTTAATTTTTGTTTTATCCGCCATAATCAGTCACCGCCTTTGTCTTTAGGCCCCGCGCCGTCTGAGCGGAGTATAACAAGTAATTCTTCCAGTCTTTTTTCCGCCCCCGGCGGAAGGTACAAGAACTCCGGCACCGTCAGCCATTCCCTCTGCAGGTCCTCGAAGAACCGGTTCAGGATGTCCTCGGAACCGTCCACCGTCTGGCCGTGCACCATTGTCGCCAATTCCCGACCCTTGTACTTAAAGGCCCCCACGATCTTCTGCCACCGGCCCAGCAGACCCGCCATTACCTCCTCGCGGTCCAAAAGCCGGTGCCTTCTCTGGGCCAGGTCTATCTTCTTCTCCTCGGCCTTTAAGTCCCGCAGCTTGTCCGCCGGCAGGATACGGCCATCCGTCCGCCGCTTAACGAAATTGCCGTACCATTCGATAGCACTCTTCAAATCGATACCGCCCTCGGTATTGCGCAGAAGGCCGTGCTTGGTATACCAGTCGTAGATGGTCTGCCTCGTAACGCCGAACAAGTCCGCCATCTGGTTGATAGTAAGCGCTGAATAATTGATGTTCACCGCCCGGCCCTCGCCCTCATCGCAAAGAAATATCTCCATTGCCTTGATTGCCTGCTGGTTGCCGCTTTTAGCAGCTTCGGCTAATGCCGTCTTGGCTGAAACTATCGCCTGTATGCGCGTCTGCTCCCAGATGTTGCGGACCTCATTGTCCGTATCCAGCAGCTCCCGCAGCTCGGCGCCCCTGTTAAAGCCCAGCAGCTTAGCCGCCTGGCTGACCGTCATTATGGCGGCTGCACAGGCCCTGATGTTCCTCAGCAATTGGCCCCGCTC
>Ga0114922_10004308_pt1 | contig 13198 bp, 12 predicted proteins | sample AartaG_FD_100975 | JGI IMG/M metagenome (GOLD analysis project Ga0114922, IMG submission 100975) | Deep subsurface microbial communities from Aarhus Bay to uncover new lineages of life (NeLLi) - Aarhus_00045 metaG | ecosystem: Environmental > Aquatic > Marine > Oceanic > Sediment | place... | reverse complement strand
CATGACATCTTCCGCGCCAAGGACATCGCCGACGAGGTTGGCATCATGAAGGAAGGCAACCTGGTGATGAGCAAGACCCGCGACGAGCTGGAGACTTGGAACCTCGAGCAGATCTACCTGGAATACATGCAGACCTGAACGGTTCAACCCCTGCAGTAAATGGATTACCGCCGGTAAAGGCGGTATTCTTTTGGCATGGAGATCTCAAACGCAATCGTTGCCGCTGCTATCATTCACAGCCTTGTCTTCCTCGCGTTATTGGGAATCTGGTTTGCGGCCTGGCGCAACAGATTCAGGTTGTTCGAGCGACCGCTTCCCAAGGCCAAGAGCCAGATCGAGCAGCGCATGGTGTTGGAAGCACTCTCCTCTTGTGCGGTTGAGCGTGAACTCGGAAAGATCATCGAGCAATTGGGCAAACACGCGGCGGAGATGAACGGATTTAATGAGTGGATAGTCTGGACAGCCAACGATGATAGGCGTTTCAAGGTCGCAGGATTCGAACTGGAACTGGATAAGACGGATCTGGCTGAACTGGGAACAAGCGATGACACCATGCTCTATGGATGGGTTACGCAGAACGCTTCGCCGATCTTTCTCAGGCCGTTTGTGGCCGGGATGGCGGGCGGGGAGCCGATGCGCCGCGCGCTCAAGAGGCTGAGCAACGGAGTGCTGATACCGTTTATCGATGGCGAGGAGACCGCCGGATTTGTCATCACGGGCGGAGAAAGGTTGCTGCGCGAGCAGCGCAGTATGCAGTGTCTCAGTCTCTTTGGTGCGATTGCTGCGATCACCATCAAGAAGGCGCAGCTGGATGAAAGAGAGCGGGAGTTGATGCAGAGACGGCAGCGAACCGAAACCCTCGCTTCCCTCGGCAAGATGGCAGCAAGACTGGCCCATGAGATTCGCAATCCGCTGACTTTCATCCGCTCGGCCACCGACTGCCTCCAAAGCAGTACGATGGAGGAGGGGAGGAAAGAGACGCTATCCTCCGGGATATCGGAGGAGATCGACAGAATCAGCCAAAGGATCGACGAACTGCTGTCGCTCGGCAGGATCGATCCTGCAAACTTCGGCAGGGTTGATCTCTACGGGGTGATACGTAAGGCCGCAGGTTTCGCAGAGGCCAAAGCCGGAGAGAAGGGGATTACTATTGAGACCAGCTTCGACGCCGATGCGGCATTCATCCACGGCGATGCGGACAGGCTTTGGCAGCTCTTCGAAAACCTTGTCATCAACGGCATCCAGGCCATTGACGGCGGCGGCAGGATCACCCTACGGTGCAGGGCGGAGAAGAAAGCCGTTACCGTCGACGTTGAGGACACAGGAAGCGGGATTGATGATGAGATGACCTCGAGAGTCTTTGATCCCTTCTTTTCGACCAAGAAGAAGGGTTCCGGGCTCGGCCTCGCCATCGTCTTCAGCATCGCCAAGGCGCACGGGGGATCTGTCGAGCTCGCCTCGACATCATCTGAAGGCTCGTGCTTCAAAGTCACGCTACCCCTGACCAGGTGATACGGGAAATGGAAGGCAAGATACTTATCGTTGACGATGAGCAGAAGATAAGATTCGTGCTCACATGCCTCTTGGAGGAAAAGGGCTACACGGTTGAAACCGCATCGGATGGAAGCGAGGCAATCGATGCCGCCGAGCGGTTCCTGCCCGACCTCGTCCTAATGGATCTCGAGATGCCTGAAATGGGTGGGCTCGAATCCTTCCGGGCACTGAGAGAACGCGGATTTGCCGGCAAGGTGATCGTCCTTACCGCCTACGGCACCATCCCGAGCGCCGTCGAGACGATGAAACTCGGCGCTTTTGATTACCTCACCAAGCCCTTCATCAACGATGAATTGCTTATTGTGATTGAGCGCGCGCTCCTCCACGACAGAATGGAAAAAGAATGGGCAGAGGCGAGGGACAGGCTCAACGACAAATTCACAGTCGAGGGAATCATCACCAATAACAGGGAAATGTTGAGCCTGCTCGATATCGTTAAAAGAATTGCACCGACTGATTCCCCCGTCGTCATCACTGGCGAAAGTGGAACCGGCAAGGAACTTTTCGCCAACGCGATCCACCAGCACAGCCTGCGAAAGGATAAGTCGTTCGTCGCCGTCAACTGCGGAGCGTTGCCCCGGAACCTCGTCGAGAGCGAGCTTTTCGGGTACAGGAAAGGAGCGTTCACCGGCGCAGTCTCAAGTAAGCCTGGGCTGGTGGAAAAGGCTCACGGCGGCACCCTGTTCCTCGACGAGGTGGCAGAAATGGAACCGGAGATTCAGGTTAAGCTGCTGCGCTTCACTCAAGCGGGGGAATTCATCCCCGTCGGCGCAACAGAGCCGATGAAGGTCGATGTGCGGCTGATCTCCGCCTCCAACCGCAACCTCGAGGCCGCCGTCTCGGAGGGAACCTTCCGTGAGGATCTGTATTACCGCCTGAACGTCGCTTCGCTCAGGCTGCCTCCCCTTAGAGAACGGATCGAGGACCTGCCCCTGCTGGTTGATCATTTTCTCAAAAAGCTCGGCAAGAAACTGTCCAAGGAAAACTACAGGTTTTCTAACGAGGCGATGGAAGCCCTCCAACTACACCGGTGGCCCGGCAATGTTCGCGAGCTGGAAAACGCCGTCTACAGCGCGATGGTGATGACGGCGGAGTCCCCCATGGGCCCGGAAGCGTTACCGGTCTCCGTCGGCCGGATTGAACAGCAGGCGCAGACTCCCGGAGCCGGTACGACGCTGCATGAAATCGTTGCCGGTCACCAGGAGATGGTCGAGAAGCGGGTGATTTCCGAGACTCTCGAAGCCTGCGGAGGCAACCAATCGGAAACTGCCCGACGCCTCAGCATCGGCAGAAACACGCTGCTGAGAAAGATGAAGCGCTACGGTATGGGAATTTCGTAAGCCGACACCGGGGAAAGGTAAACCTCGCTGTTGCATCTGTCCTACCCGAGTACTATTGGCAAATTTCTTAACAGCCGGGTCCCTGATAGTTTATTTGAACCGCTTTGGAACTTTTCGCCGTCCGTCCTCGTTTTATGATTGACAATTTTATTGTCATAGTGACAATATAAATGCCATAACGACGGTCAAAGCGCCCGCTAAGGAGCAAGGCCATGAGGCTGAACAATATTGAAAGCCGAGGCAATAAGCCAACTGCGGCATCTCTGCAGGAGTTGTTCGACGCGACTGTGATGCTGTTTCACACGATCCGGCACGCGGCGGAGCGGCTGCACGGGAAAGGCCGGCTGACTGCCGGCAAACGGGGAATCCTCCGCAGCATTTCTGAGTTCGGGCCGCAGACCGTCCCCCAGATGGCGCGCACCCGGTTTGTCTCAAGGCAACACATTCAGACCCTGATTAACGAATTGCTGAAGGAAGGCCTTGTGGTGCTAAGCGTCAATCCAGAGCACAAACGTTCCCGTCTCGTACGGTTGACCGAACGAGGTGAACGATACCTCAATGAGTTCTATCAGAAAGAGACTGTCGCTTTTGATTCGATCGACTTAGGTGTCTCCGAGGATGAACTGGCCTCGGCGACCGGCGTCCTGCGCTCGATTAAGGAAAACCTGATTTATAGCGATTGGATGCAATCGCAGTGCTGAGCGCTCTCCCATCAGACAAATATCCACCTAAAACATCAGCCCGAGTAAGGGAGGATAAAATGAGTTTGAGGAAATGGATCAAAGGTAATTTCGAAAATCCCCGCGGATTGTTCGGGCGCCTGGCCGGGCACATCATGGCTAACCGCTCTTCCAACCGCGAAAGAATAGACTGGACGATCTCGCTGCTGGACATCCAGCCCGGCGATCGAATACTTGAGATCGGTTTCGGGTCGGGCGTTTCAATCCAGAAACTTAGCGGGAAGATCACTGGCGGCAGGATCATCGGCATCGACCACTCCGAGACTATGGTACGGCAGGCGTCCAGGCGAAACGCTGACGCTATCCGCGACAGCCGTGTCGAGCTGATCCGCGGTTCGGCGGACGATCTGCCATCCTTCGAAGAGCCTTTCGAGAAGATTTTTATGATCAACGCGATACAGTTTATGGACGAAAAAGAGACGATCCTCCAAAACATGCGAAATTTACTGAAACCCGGCGGCACACTAGCCATTACGTTTCAACCGCGTTCGAAAGGCGCCAGCGACCAGGCGGCTTCCGAAATCGGACAGAAGCTTGTTCAAGCTTTGCTGGACGCGGGATACAGCGGGGTTAGACTGGAAACGAAGGCAATGAAGCCCGTCAATTGCGTCTGTGCTTTAGGTCGGGTGTGAGGATCGCCGAATTCAGTGTGTATTGAAGATGGTGGCGAAGAGAGGACTATCACCTCCAGGCGATTAAACTCACCTCCACGGAGTTAATCCTAACCAGATCCTGAACCAGCAAGCTTGTCCGCCTCCGGCGGATCTGCCAATTCACGCTATAGAATCCAGAAAGCTGCGACCCGCTCCTGACTTCAGAAAACGCTCTCTGGCAGCCGCGTCATTTCTGCTATTGAAGTTCTCCTGATAAATCAATTTCCAGGGAATCCAAGGCTTTGTAGATTTTGTATCCCCTCGATTGTGTGATGAAAGTCTCTTCTTAATATTTGTCGTTATCCCGACATACCGTCGTTCGGCATTCACGCTTTTAATGACGTATATGAACCACATACAAGAAATGAGATAAGGAAAATGGTGCCGAAGAGAGGACTCGAACCTCCACGGGGTTTACCCCCACTAGGTCCTGAACCTAGCGCGTCTGCCAATTCCGCCACTTCGGCACGGAGATCGTCAATCTAAGACTCAACCACACTCTTGTCAAGAATCTGCAGAGTAATCCGCTGCGGCGAAAAGTGCCCGTCACCCCTCCCCGGGGAACTTCAGATTGCCCGAGAGCATCGCCTGCCAAACCTCGGCGTAACCCTCTGTGCAGCCCACGTCGTATATCGCCGTTTTCGGCGGCAGGCAGAGCAGTTTTCCTTCGTTAATCAGCGGTTCGTAGGCATCGAGATCGTCCAGTTCTATATCCTCAGCGCCTGCGCGCGCCTTGGCCAGCGCTGAGAAGTACTCGTCGTTGACAAGTACCCGCCCGGCAGCGCGCCAAAGTGTGCCTTCCGGTCGGGGGGCGTCGCGGCGGGTCACGGCCGTAACCAAATGGCCGCTGCCCACTTTATCCCCGGCGATGACAAAGTTGTTACCACCGAAATATGGCTTGTCGTCCTTGCAGGCAAGGCAACACACCTTGGAGTCCGTAAACGTATGGCGCAGGGCGTCAGACAAGGCAATGCCGTCCGCGACGATGTTGTCGGGATACATCAGGTACCAGGGTCCCTCCCAGCCGGAAGCCTCCGCAGCCTCGCGGCCCCTCAGCAGGGCGTCGCCGAGGCCGGTGGGTTGCGGCTGCTCGACAATCGTTACCGGCAGTTTCTCGAGCAGAGTTTGCCAGTGCCTGCTCTCTTCGTACTCCGCAAAGGCGGGCCGCTGATGACCCTCGAGGAATGACCTGAGAGAGCGCTTGTGCGGGCTGAGGATCACCACCGCGCCGCGGGCGCCAGCCGCCAGCGCTTCCTCCAGCACCCACTGAATCGCTGGGTGAGTGCCGATAGGAACCAGCTCCTTGGCGGCCAAGGCGCTGAATGGAAGCATCCGTGTGCCAAGCCCGGCCGCAGGTACGATAGCCTGCATGCTAACCTCCTCGTTGACGTCCGACAGGGTCGAGCTTAGAGTAATATCGCAATTTCGTCCTCGAGAGAAGTTTTTGTTATGATAATCACCCCCCTCGGAACGGCATCGGCCTACAGCGATTCCACACAAGGCTGGACCTGCAACCTGCTGAACTGCAAGTTACTTCTGGACGCGGCACCGCAGGCGATGCTCGCTTTGCGCTCACTCAAAATCACACCGGACGATCTCGAGGCGGTGATCATCACGCACACGCACGGCGATCACATCTTCGGCTTCCCATTCATCCTCGCAGAGCGCTCGCCCGACCTCGATCCCCTGCCAGTAATCGGTCCTGAAGGAACGGAAGCGAAACTAACCCGACTGTGCGAACTCGCTTTCAGCCACGCAGCGCCCGACAAGATGGTCGTGCAGGAGCTGCCAACGCGCGAAACCAGCGAAGTTCAGGCAGGCTCCTACAGCTTGTTGGCCGCGCCGACAGAACACTCCCCCGAAAGCCTCGGTTACAGAATCACCGGTCCCGACGGCACAAGACTCGGTTACAGCGGCGACGCAGCCTGGAGTAAGGGTTTGATGGAAATTCTAGCGGGTGTAGACGCGGCGATGGTCGAGATGACTTACATCGACGAGGCAAACGATGAGCACCTCTCTCTGCACCATCACCTGCCTCGGTTGATGGAAACGGTTCCTGCGCCAGCACCGATATATCTCACACACCTCGGCCGCCCTCGCATCGAATACCTGAACGCGCTTCAGAAGATGGCGAGAACTCTGCCTGGCTCCCAGGCCAGGGATATATTCCGGATTATCCCCGTCGAGGAACTCAAGGAATACAGCTTCTAGCCCACGGCCTTTAGAATCTCCACCTTGCCGCCGTACATTCGGGCGAAGCGTTGCGCGTCATTCGCGCTGCCGACGATGTCGCCCCAATGGTAAGGCACGGCCACTCCGGGTTTGATGATCTTGGCCGCCTCCGCGGCTTCGTTGGCGTTCATCGTATAGGTACCGCCGACGGGAAGAAGAGCCACATCGATGTTTAGCAGGTCCCGCATTTCGGGGACAATGTCGGTATCGCCCGCGTAGTAGAGTCGTTTGCCGCCCATCTCAACCACGAAGCCGATCCAGCCATTCGCTTTCGGATGGAACTGCTTGCTGATATTGTATGCAGGCGGAGCTTCGATCTTTATCCCCAACACTTCCGTCGTGTCGCCCGGCTCGACAATCTCAACATTGCCACCGGCTTTGTCGGCAACCTCCTTTACAGTTACCAGCACAGTATTGGGTCCGCTGATCTTGTCGATATCTTCCTGAGAGTAATGGTCATAATGCGAATGGCTGACAAGAACCAGGTCCGCAGCAGGTCCCGCGGATATTTTCCAGGGATCTATGTAGACCCGTTTCTGCCCGTCGATCCTGAAGCTGGCATGTCCCAGCCAAGTCAATTTGTCCAACATGCCGCCCACCTCTTGCAGATCTTTATCACTTCATCCTATGAAACACGCATCTTCTACGCAAGGCAGCGGTGACGCACGGCGCTGCGGTGGTTTATGATGATCAGTACGAACTTTTGTGGGAGCCGGGTCGTTGAGCCACGATAATCTGTTAGCAATCGAAGGACTTCAGCTAGCAATCGACGATTTTTTCCCCGTCGACGGCGCAGGCTTTAGTGTGGATCGAGGAGAATTCGTCGCGCTAGTCGGAGAAAGCGGTAGCGGTAAAACGCTGACGGCGCTCTCAGTAATCGGACTTTTGCCGCCCGCGGCGAGGATCTGTGGCGGCTCGATCAGATTCGACGGCCGTGAACTTATCGGGATGAGCGAGAAGGAGTGGCGCAGGTTCCGCGGCCGCGAAATCGGCATGATTTTTCAGGAGCCGATTACGAGCCTCAATCCTGTGATGACAATCGGTTCGCAACTTCGGGAAGCGGTCCGGACCGGTCTCAACGGCTCCAGGAGGGCTGTCGAGAACGCTGCAATCGAAGCATTGCGAGCAGTCCAAATGCCGGAACCGCGGATGCGGATGCGTTCCTACCCACACCAGCTCAGCGGTGGCTTGCGCCAGCGGGCGATGATTGCCATGGCACTCGCCTGCCGACCCTCATTACTGATCGCCGACGAGCCGACAACCGCACTCGACGTTACCGTCCAGGCCGGGATAGTCAGCCTGCTACGGGAAATCCGTCGGGAGAGAGATCTCACCTTCATCCTGATCACCCATGATATCGCCCTCGCCGCGGAGGCGAGCGATAGGATCGTGGTAATGAGAACAGGAAAGGTAGTCGAGGAAGGCCCTGCAAGTAGGATAGTCGATAATCCTTCCCACGAGTACACGAAGACATTGATAGAGTTTTGCCGAAGCCGGGAAATTGTCTGACAGGCTTCGCGTCCTCAGGCTGAAACCATCTTTAGATTCTCAGCTCTTCGCCCGTGAGCAGCTTGTACGCTTCCAGGTACTTCTCTCGAGTTTTGCTTACCACATCATCCGGCAGGTCAGGAGGTGGGGGTGCTTTGTCCCAATCGAGCGTCTCGAGGTAGTCGCGCACGAACTGCTTGTCGTAGCTCGGCCGGCCGCGGCCGGGCTCGTAACGGTCGGCCGGCCAGAAGCGGGAAGAGTCAGGAGTGAGGATCTCGTCGATCAGCATCAGTTCACCCTCAAATTCGCCGAACTCGAACTTTGTATCGGCGATGATGATGCCCCTCGCCGCCGCGTACTCGCGCGCACGCCTGTAGATTTCTATGCTGGTGTCGCGCATCCTGCGAGCCCACTCGGCACCGACGATCCGCTCCATCTCCTCAAATGAGATATTGATATCGTGGCCGCTCTCTTCCTTGGTCGCAGGGGTGAAGATCGGCTCCTGCAGTATGTCACTCTCGCGCATGCCGCCGGGCAGCTCGATGCCGCAGACCTCTCCGCTGCTGCTGTAATCCTTCCACCCCGATCCGGCGAGGTAACCACGTACGACGCATTCGACGGGAAAGACCTTGGTCTTGCGCACGAGCATCGAGCGACCGGCCAGCAAGCTTGAGTGCGGCTGCAACACATCGGGAAACTCGCTTGCCTTGGCACTGATCAGGTGATTAGGCACGAGATCCTTCATTTTATCGAACCAGAACGCGCTGATCTGCGTGAGCACCGCTCCCTTGTCAGGAATTCCCTGCGGCAGCACGACGTCGAACGCACTGATCCTATCGCTTGCGACGAACAGCAGTTTGTCGCCCAGGTCAAAAACCTCCCTCACCTTGCCGCTCTTGAATCTGGGTATCCCTTTCAGCTCGATCTCCCTGACCGCGCCGTTCATAAGCACCTCCAGGTTTGTAAGATAGTGCCTAAACTTAGCCTACCCGAGCCGCAATTTTCAAGATGAAACGATAATGATTTCTCACGAAAATGAAAGCGGGCCAAGTCGATCCACCAGCCCGATAATCGTGTACTACCACAAAATGTCGGTGCTTGCGAGCTTGAGGCATCCAGCCATCGCGGTTGCCGATCAAGCTCTTCCAGTGTATAATAACTCCTTGAAAATGAAGGAGTTGTGAAGAATGAGGTTGCTCGTAACCGGCATGTCAGGCCTCAATAAAAATGTCCAACTGGAGCGCATCGCCGCAGGCCTGATTGAGGATGGACTCGAACTGGAGACGTTCCACGTCGGCGATATGATGTATGAGGAGGACCCCTCGATCATCTCGGGACGTATTCTCGACCTGCCCTACGGCCAGTTGCGGCAGCTGCGCCGCACCGTGATGCGCGATGTCCTGCGCTGCACCGCTGAGAACATAATCGTCAATACGCACGCCACCTTCCGCTGGCGCCGCGGCCTGTTCGCGGGCTTCGATGTCGACCAGATTAACGAGTTTTGCGCCGACTACTACATCTGCCTCGTCGAGGATGTCGATCAGACTTATCTGCGCCTCAAAAAGACTTTGCTCCGCGATTCGCACGACTACACGATGAAGGACTTGTTCTTTTGGCGCGAAGAGGAGTTGCTCGCCACCGAGCTAATGGCCAACATTCCCGAGAAGAAGGGTTCCTTCCTGATCGTACCGATTCAGGATGCCGAATCGATCATACTTAAGCTCTTCCTTACGCCGCAGCTCAAGCGAACATACATTAGCTTTCCGATTACCAACGTGCTGGACAAGCCCGATGTCATGCAGCGCATCGACGAGTTCAAGCAGCAGATGCGGGATCTGTTCCTCGTTTTCGATCCGTTTGATGTAAAGGAAAGCTGGATGGTATCAGAGCTCGACAAGTTCCGCTCCGGCAAGATCGACCGCGACTTTCTCGAAGTGGAGTTCGAGGGCGTGATGAGCCGAATCCCTACAGCAGAGGTCGCACCCTGCATCCGGGATATAGAGGGGCAGATTGTCGCCCGCGACCTCAAACTGATCGACCAGAGTGACATGGTGGTTGCTTTCATGCCCGACGTCGACGGCCAGCCGGTCAACTCGCCCGGCGTGATGCGCGAGATCACGCACGCATACCACACAACCAAGGAGGTCTACATAATCTGGACCTCACCAAAGGATCCCAGCCCGTTCATCAAGGACGTCGTGCCGCAACAAATATTCCCATCCCTCGACGTAGCGATGGAGTGGCTGAAGAAGGTCGCCTCAGAACCTCGGGACTGAAATCAACCGGGCGGGACAGCCGATTTCCCGAGTCGCCTCCATTCCAAGGCCTTGATTCTGCAGCGCGGGTAGTAATATGAGAGAATTCGCCGCCAGTCCCAGCCTACGCGCGCAGCCTCGGCTGCACCCTCTTGGCAGAGGCCGACACCGTGGCCGAAGCCGTAACCTTCGAACACGACTTCCCCGCCGGCAACTGTGACTGAATAGGCGTTACTTCTCAGAATGTTCCATCCCAGGCTCCGGCCGATTCTCAGGCGGAAATCTTCTCCGGAAAATTCGTGCCGGCTGTTAATCCCGCTGACGTTAACTGAAGAGACATAGCTGCTATCGGTGTAGCAGGCCACTTTGAAATTCCAAGAACCTGCCATCTCTTCGATCCTCAGAGCTCCGAGCACTTCTAGCAGTGGAGCCCGGTTGATCCAGTGCCTCAAAGGCGATTCGACGCAGAATTCGCAACGACAGCGCTTATAACTTTCCGAGTTTGCCGCGCCCTTCCAGATCATCTCCGGTGTGGCCGTGAATCCACCGCAACAGGCATGAAAGAAGCCTGGGACTACTTTGTCTCCGTTGGTCAAGGTGAGTCCGCGCGTCTCGCTCGCAGCAGCGCGTCCTATCTCCAAGCTCGACTCCGATCCCGGGCCGAGGGCGCCGTCCCTGCCCCTGTAGAGCAGCGATTGTGTCGTGTCAAGAATGTCGTAACTCTCACTACCGTTGCGACCCTTCATGGCGAGGATGTAAGAGCGGACGGCGACAGCAAGCGCAGCCGCAGCATGGGGTGGAGTTGCGTTGCCCATCTCGGCGGCCACCACCTCGCCGACCACCTGCTCCAGCCCGGCCGTGAGTATCAGCTGCAATCTACCGCCCTCGTTTCTTACAAGAAGCTCGCCCACAAGCCCGCGTCCAAATTTATTTGGCGATATAACGCGAATCACGAGCGGATTATCAAGCGTTGAGCCCTTGAAGCGGACCTGCGAATGTTCCGGCAGTTCCTCTTCCCGCCCGTCCTGCGAACGGAGAGATAAAACCAATTGGTCGTTGCGGATCTCGGCCTGGACAACCTCGCCGGGGTGGATCATTTCAGGTATAAACGTTGGAGTATCGAATTCCAGCTCGATTGATCTCTCACAGCTTACTTCCACAACTTGTGGATTCAGAAGGCTGAGCACGGAGATGCGGATGGGTGGTTCCTCGAATTGAGGGGCCGAAAGCGCAAGGCAACAAAGCGCTGTCGTCGCAACAATCATCGACCCTGCTCCTCTACGAAACGGGCCATAATCGCTCCGGCCGCCTCGGCCGCACGGCCGCCGCCACTGCCGTCGGGAGAAAAGACCACCAGGAGAAACTTCGGCCGCTCAGCCGGGAAGAGGACTAAACACCAACCGTCGGTCCGCAAGGGATCAGTCTCGTCACCGTCGATGTGGGTCGCCGTTCCAGTCTTCGCCAATAGCGGCTCGATCCCCACCGCTGCTTGCACGGCCGCGGCCGTGCCCGAGGCGGCGCATTCTCGCAATCCGGCCGTGATGACGGAAAGCGCCCGGGCATCGATGGGCAAGGACTTAACCGGCGCGCAGCGTGTGCCTCTTTCCAGGCTTTCGATCGAGTACACCGCTCCGCCATTAAACAGTGCCGCAGTGGCGGCAATCAGCGTTACAGGTCTCGGCCTGATCTCAGGAGATATACCGGTCAATATTCCGGCTCGTTCCTCGGCGGAGTCAGGCAACTCCGATTCGAGCAGCCCGAGTTTTATAAGAAACCTCTCCGCAGCCGTGTTATCAACGGCAGCAACCCATTGACGAAAATAAGCGTTACAGGATAAGGCCAGCGCGGATTTGAGCGTCATGTTGCCATGCCCCGGCTTGTACCAGCAAGATTCCGTTGCGGGAACATCCACAGAAGAGGGGGGGCAGTGGAAGACGGTTGTGGCGGGCTCGCCTGCGGCAAGCAGGGCATATGTCGTGAACAGCTTAAGCACGCTGCCGGTGGGCCGGCCTTCACCAAACCAAATTTCCTCGCCCCACGAGGCGATTACCACCCCATCGATGATGTCGAACAAACAAGCAGCCCCATCCGACAACTCCGACGCCATAAGCGATTCCAGCCGCGACGGCCCAGCTTGCGACTGCGCATTTGCGCCGACAAGGAGAATAAAAAACGAAACGAACAGGATCGTTGCCGTTGCGCCGGCTTCATAGGCGGTTTTATACTTGTCTGGTATGTTCATCGCACCCTGATGTTAATACCGGTTTAAGCGAATATGAACTTTGCCACGCTCTGGAGAACGATAGTCGCCTGGACCGGCGGCATTCTACTTACGCTCATCCTTATTCCGCCCGGGCTGATTCTGCTCGCGTTCGATCCGATCAAGCAACGCATCCCCCAGAGGATGGTCCGCTTCTGGGGCCGCACGATCATGCGCATGTGCTTCATCAGGATCCATGTGCTCGGCCTCGAGAACATCGAAGGGTTGAAAAGCGCCGTATTCGCCGCCAACCATCAGAGCATGGTCGACATTTTCATGATGGTCGCCTTTATTCCCCGGCGGCTTGCCTTCCTGGCGAAGAAACAGACGCGCTTTATTCCGGTGATCGGTCAACTGATGCCGATGCTGGGCCATATCATGGTCGACCGCTCCAATCCCAAGAAATCGCTCAGGAGCGTCCAGAGATGCATCAACGCGCTTGGCGGCAACCGGTCGATCGCCATTTTCCCTGAAGGAACAAGAGCGCTCGACGGCAAGATGAAACCCTTCAAGAGCGGCAGCCTCAAGATACCGCTGCGCACGGGCGCTCCGCTGGTGCCGGTGACCATCTGCGGCACGCTGAATGTCATGCCGAAGAACACCTTCGGCGTCCGCCCTCACACCCTTGTGATGCATATCGGCAAACCGATTGATACCAAGGACTTACAGGTCAGTG
>Ga0114922_10004307_pt1 | contig 13198 bp, 18 predicted proteins | sample AartaG_FD_100975 | JGI IMG/M metagenome (GOLD analysis project Ga0114922, IMG submission 100975) | Deep subsurface microbial communities from Aarhus Bay to uncover new lineages of life (NeLLi) - Aarhus_00045 metaG | ecosystem: Environmental > Aquatic > Marine > Oceanic > Sediment | place... | reverse complement strand
TAAAAATGATTATAACTTACCCAATGATAACTTCCCAAAACATTTCCCCAAATATTCTTCCGGGTCTTGTGAAGGCAGTTGAAAAATATATACTTGTTTACAATACAGATAAAATTTTAAAAGCTGCAAGCGTCAAAGCGGCCGCTATTAGAACCGGAGCTTCAGTTGCAGGATCTGTAACCAGAACAACTAGAGGCCCTTTACGTCTAAAAGGTTCCAAGATAACAATGGAGCAAGGACCTGGGCATAAACCACAGGGTCCTTCAAGGGAAACAAAAACCACAACAACCTTTCAACCAAAGACAGGCGCGTCTCCAAGACTTGAAATACCAAAAGAGGGAGTATCCCTTGAACCAACATGGATTCATGTGACAACTGAAACAAAAGGGATGCAAATAATTGGTGTTAAAGTTATTCCATTTAAAGTTCAATCTACAGAGAATCTTCTTAATATTTTAATGAGTGATAAGCAAGTTAAATATTTAGATTACTTGACAACAAAATATGGTCGAGTTGCTATGAGATCATTCTTCAGATTTATCAGAGCAATGAAACTTCCAAGAATTAAAGACTTAGCTTTAACAGGGGATCCTAAGTTTGATCTGTTATGGGGTGGAACAAGATATGGTTCTGATATGTTTATTTGTTTAAGTCAACTAGATATGGACAACTCCGAAGATGTATTTGGTAGTCCATATTTTGTTAGAAGGATTCAAAAATTAGGATGGGCATCTATCATGATTGCCGATGATGTAAACAAAAAAGTAACATTCTGTATGAAAGAGTTTGGTGGTGTATGCTCTGTTGTTCCTTATGGTTTTGTCTATTCATCACTTGGCAGAGATCATTCAAAAGTATTTGAGGATCTTGAAGATGTTAAAAGATCAGCGAGTCCATTCTTTAGAATGTCAGCTCGAAGAAGAAAAATATTTGGAGAAACAATTGCATACAATCAGATGACTAAATACTTAGATACATTGAATGAAGCTGGGGATAAATAAAATGGAAATATTTAATTATGTACGAGAGCAACTATTAATTGAACAACATATGGAAGAAAAATATGTAGTAAGAAAATTATCTAAAAAAGTTTTTGGAAAATCAAGATTGCAAAGAAGTAAGGAAGCGGCAAAAAGACAAGATACAATTGACAAAAAAGCATACAAATGGAATGCAGGAGATCAAACAGATGCGGCAAGACTCTCGGGTCCGGCAAATCCAGATCTTAAAAAATACTTAAGAGACAAAAAATTAGCTAATCTAGAACTTGGTAAAAAACATGTTAAAAGAACTGCTAGACATTTAAAAAGAGTAGAAAAGGTAGGAAAAAAATAGTAGGAGATAATTAAAATGGAAATAATTTTTGAACAGGTTCTACAAGAACTCAAAAATGAGCTCCATGAATTAAATTTTAAAGGAGCGTTCAAAGCTCTGAAAACACCAAAACTTTCTAAATCCCGTGAAGTAAGAAGAGCAGCAACTCAGAAAAAGTTAGAGTTGAGGCGAGCCGCAGATAAAGCAAAAGTGAAAAAAACAGCAGCTAAAATAAGTCAATCGAATAAAGAAAAAGCCAAGTGGAGAAAAACTCCAGTAAGAGTTAGTGTTCAACAACCAAAAAAGATAACATTAAAACAAAAACAGATAGAGTATAAACCATAGAGGATAATTAAAATGGATATATTTAATTACATACGAGAACAACTATATTTAGAAGAAGGAAAATTTAAAAAATTTATTAAAGACCCTCTGAAATATGGAGCAGTTCGTAGAGCTTTGAAACATTCTTATAAAGCTGACCAAAAATCAGTAGATCCATTGGGCATTCCATCTGCTAGTTTTGTTCGTTCTGCTACAGTTTTGGGAAAAAGAGGTGAACAAGCTGTCAAAAGGACTGCAGCCGTTGCCGGCGTTACCGCTGCTGGTGGCACTACAGCTATAGTATATAAAAAGAAAAAGAAAAAGTAAGGAGACAATTACAATGTCAGATGATACTAAAGTTAAATCAAACGTAGAGACGTTAGAATTATACAGTGACAACTATCCGTTTAGCTTACAATTACGAATCGGTAATTTTGATAGTGAAGCAACCTACAAAAAATTTATTCGTAATTGTGAGATGCTCATTAGGAGATCAACTGAATATAAATTGTGGCGACAGTATATCGTTGATATTCTAAGAGTAAACAAATGCATGGTCACACATGAATCAATGAATGAAGTTACGGTTGAAGTTCATCATCATGTTCCTTCTCTGTTTGGTTTAGTAAAAGCTCTTGTAAATAAGTGTATTGAAAAAGGAGCAGACTTCTGTACATTTGATATTTGCACATCAGCAATTGAGTTACATTTCAAAAATAAAGTTGGTTATGTTACATTGCTAAAAAGTATGCATGAGAAGTTTCACAATGGTTGCCTAGACATTCCTATTAGCCTTGTAAAGGGTGATTTCAGGAGATTCGTATCAGAGTATAGCAAGTATTTAGAAGAGGATGATTTAGAGACAATACAGTCAAGACTCGCTATTAATGAAACGAATTGTACGTGGTCCAAAGATGAATATCCTGCTATGGCGGAGGCGCAATAATGAGTTCATTTTTAGATAAACACATTGATAATATTTATATTACTGAGAGTTTGGAGAAAGCTTTACCAATAATTAAATCCAAAGGACCAGCAATTATTAAAAGTATCAGCGACGGTAATTTATTTCAAGCAAGAAAATTGTTAAATACATTACCTGATGCTTCACTGGACGAAGTACTACAATCCGCTCATAAGGGTAAAAACTTTCATAGATATCATATGGAAGCGAAGAGAAAAGTCAAAGGCGATCAAACAGAAATGCAAAAAGTTTTTATTATTACTTATGGTTCATTAAAAGGGCTACAGCAATCAACAAAAGATGTGACATTAAATCAAGCAATAGATAAAGTAATTACATCGTTATATGAGTTTGCTGATAAATATAGTCGTGCATTTGTATCTGAGGGATTTACTCTAAGCATATTGATGATGTTTATTTCATACTTCTTCAATAATGTTCCAACTGTTGGAAGACTTGCAGTTGCTGCTGGCACGGGCGGAGTGGTTGTGATGTGGTTTGGATTATTACTGATGATGGTAAGAATTATTTTAAATACATATTTTAGTTTAAAAGGTATTAAGTAATGGCAATGCCGTTCACTATCGACACTGAAAGTCGACAACGAGAAAGAGTTGCAGTTGATATAAATTTTTCTGGCAACAGATACAAAACAGAAAATGGATTGTATACCTTTCCTGCGCCTGAATTGGCAACCATTGATAAACACTTATACTTCTTATTAACTCATTCAACTCAAAAAGAATTTGAACAAAAGTATATAATGAGACCTGACTATCTTAGCTACGATGAATATCAAACTGTCTCATTATCTCAGATGTTAATGTATGTAAATAATGTTATGTCTGTTGAAGCATTTAATTTAGAGTTAGTAGTTGTGCCAACTCTATCAGCAGTAGTTGATATGTTACAAGACAAATTCATACAACAACCAGTGGAAGACTTATTTGAGGTTAATTGGTAAATGATGATAAAACAAAAGTTTGATCTCCTAAAGGGAGTTGATAATGTAATAAAAGTTTCAGGATCTACAATTAGTAAAGCTCTGATTGTGAATGGTCCGAGAAAGATTTTTGTTAATTTAGAATTAGAAAGACAGAGAATAAATCATTTTTCAAAAAAGAAAGTCTTTAGTTTAATCACCAGCATGTCAGCAAGAAGAATAGTCAATGTTGTAAATTTTGATAATTATGCTTTACCTGTAACATATAATGTTACAACCAAAGGAATGATTATAAACATTAGTCATTTTGGTGTAGATGATATCCTATCAAGTAAACCAGGTCCTATCAATCTTTATGCACTAATGGTTTACGCTATAACTTTTTCTGAATTGGTATCTGGAAAAACAAGAGTCAGTGATAGATATTCTGGTGTTATGTCTGATTATTTAACTAGTCTGTTAATAAGATTTTTTGGAAAACAATATGGACTGCTTGGAAGTTTTTCAAGTGAGATTGTAAAGTTGAAATTTTTAATCAACTGTTATGTGCTAGGATCCTTCTATGGGATAACTGGATTAACAGCATGGAAAAGAGCTTCAGCTGCATCATCTTATTCTTATAAAGATATTGAAGACAAACTAAAACGATATGACTTTACAACCATAAATGATTTCATTACCTCATTATCTGAAACTGGAGTTATGCCAAATATCAATAGACATTTATTTGCAGGAAAAATTCTACAAATGTTGGGATTAAATTTTATGCCAGCTATGGAAGATATGAGCAGATTCATTTCTATTTTAACAGCATCTGATATTAAAGGAAGCAATATAGTTCCGCCATGGATATCTAAATACAACGAGCGGGCATATCAAAGTATCTTGGAAATTTCGAAGAACATTTTCAAGAGAGGCTAATGGAGATGAAATGGATAGAGCATCAATTTTTGGAAACTATAGAGCAAAGGTTGTCGATAACAAGGACAAACAAAAGTTCGGAAGAGTCCTAGTATGGATTCCAGATTTGATGCCTGAAGTTCCTGATACAGAAGGCATTTGGGCAAGACCAGCAAACAATCCACTTGGTGGTCGTAACATGGAAAACAGCGATGAGCATCACTACATGGGAACTTCATATATACCAAAAAATGGGGCATGGTTATTTGTTTTCTTTGAAGGTGGAAACATAAACAGACCTTACTACTTTGGTGCTCTTGATTTAGAAAACACAAAAGTCCTACCTGAGAACCAACTCGGTTCAAACTACGAAGATAAATGGACAATATTTAAAAGCCATGAAGGTAGAGTTATCGTTGTTTCAGATGATCCTGATGATGCACGAATTGAAATTGGTGGCAAGAAAAGAGAAATGACTGAACCTCCAACCGGAGATACAGCTTCAGTATATAAGATTGATGATAATATGACAACCATTTTATTTGATGAGAGGGATGGTAAAGAGAAGATTTTAATCAGGAGTCATAAGGGAGACTTTATTCATTTTGATATTGATGAGAGAAAGATACAAATTCAAATTGAAGATGATGTTGAAATTGAATGTAAGAACAATTTCTATTTAACAGTAGATGAAGACATAAACATTCTATCTAAATATGGAGACATTTATCTTGAAGCAGAGAGTGGTGGTTTATATGTAAACACTGGAACTGATTTAATAACATCAGCAGGCGGACACCATAGCGAATTAACTCAACAAAATCATATACTTGGAGCAGTTGGAAGTATGCATAGAATTGCAGGTCAAACTATTAATCATGATGCTGGCGGTATTAAATATGAGCAATCTGGAACAGCACAACCTGCTAAGGTACCAGACCCAGCAACTGAAGCAACACCAGAAGGAACGAGGGATACATAATGGCATTCACCGAAGTCGAAAGATCAATTTGTAATAAGTTGGGATTTGATACTGACGGTATATTAGCTCCTGCCCAACAAGCTAAAGGAGCAGTAACAAATCAACTTTCTGGAATTAGAGCCCAACTAAGTGGCTATGTTCCGTCATCTCAAGCTGCTATTGATGCTGCAACTGCTACATTACAAAACAGTGCTGATTCTATTTTTCCTGGTGATAGTGCTGCTGACGTCCAAAAGATGTTAGACTTGATTAATAATTGTGCCTACTTGCAGGGAGATGATAAACTTACTAACCCTACTGCATTAGCAAAAGCTATGACTGATTCTTTATTTGATAAACTTAATGGATACTTTGATGATGTTAGTTCTGTTCCTGAATATTTAATTGGCAAACTGATGAGTGCTCTTGATGAGTTATATGGAAATAACTTACCAGGAAGCAATGCATTAACAAACGCTTTAAAAAATGCAGATAAGATAATTAATTGTTTATCAAATTTATGTAATGGAGAATATACAACTGAAGTAATTGCTCTTACCAATGAAACTCAAAGTTTATACAATGATTTAGAAATAGTAAGTAATCCTTTAGATCCTAATTATGGATTGCTTGATAAGGATAAATTATATTCAGATGCAGGTCTCATACCAAGCGAGATTTCAAAAATAGGAAGTGCAAATGATGAGGTTAATTCTCTGAAAGCAGAAGGACAAAGTTCCATTAATTCATTGATGGGATCGATAAAGACATTAAGAAAAGCGGGGGATATTATATTCTAATGGGTGCTATAACAAATGCGAAACTAAGACAAATGAGAGATATAGTTCCAGATCAATCTGATGCTCTTGCTACCAGTATCCAACAAGTACAAGATCAAATAACTGAACTATCAGAGCAAGCTCTTGCAATTGAAACAGAGATAACAACACCAGATGAAGCAACAGCAGTCATCATCATAGAGACTATTATTTTACCAACTTTTCCAGTCGGAAGTTATGTAGTATATGGAGCCGGGTTTGGAGCTATTCAATGGGATCCAAAGGGAAATATTAGTGCTTGGTCAATCTGGAGAAATATCATACCAGTGCCTCCACCCATATTGCCAGCAGTTCCAACACTACTTTATACTTATGTTAATAATGGAACATATCCAGATCTTGATGCTTTAGTAGATGACTATGCTTTTGGTAATGACTATTTAACAAGACCACTATATGATTCAGGATTAGGGAGTGAAGCATCATATGGTATCTATCCAACCATTGTAAATTTAAACTTAGGAAAAACATATCTAACAAATAATAAAACAAAGATAGATGCTTCTGAAAGTGTCTTCAGTGGGTATATAGACTAATGGCTGCTAGTTCAAGATTTTATGTAGACATATGGGCAGGGATTTGTTGTTGTCATTCTAGCCCTACTTGCGTATCAATGGCCGGTCCTATAATGAGAGGGAGTCCGGACAACACATCAGGTAATGCAGCACAGTCAAGATTAACTGATATAACAATTGGTTATTGTGGCCACGGAGGAACAATCATTACTGGATCATCTAAAGTTATAAGCAACGCCTTAAACAAATCAAGAATAGGCGATAACGTAGTAGGATGTAATATAGGAACCCTTGTATCAGGTCTTACAACTCATGAAGTCGGTGGATGAATTAGAACAAATTAATAGAGGATAATACATATGGCCAGACCATTACTAAGACCATCATTACTTAAAGTAAGAAGAAGCAGCGTGATGTGGATTATCATACACCATACGTCGGAAATGTATGATCGCCCTGAGGCCAAAATTGACAATCCTATGTATCAGATGCCTGCTTTATTTTCCGGAGTCATGGAAAAGAAACAAGGTGATGTAAACTATCATTATGTTATTGATAAAGTTAAAGAAGATTATATCGCAGTAGTAACAAGACCATATGTTTATTTATGTGAATGGCCAGACATCCCAGAGAATATAAACAATAGAGCAGTTCATATAGGACTAATGGGGTCCTATGATTTTAAGATTCCAGAGAAACGAATGTATGAAGTTCTTGCATATCGTTTATTAAATCCCATGATGAAAGTTTTTGGAATCTCACCCTCCAGAATTAAACTTCACAAAGAAGTATCCAACGAAGATATTTCATGCCCCGGAGAGTTCATTGATAAGGCAAGAATTATCACTGCAGTTAGACGTTTCGTAATCAAATAAATTTCATTTTAAACCCAGACAACTATATATATTAATTTATGAGAAAGGATTATTGCTTAGTCCTTCTTCATTTTTAATCTCCTTCAAAATGCGGGAATGCGTCCGGCTCGCTATATGAAAATTCGGAATGCCTCTGTCGCCCGCCAGTGATAATGCCTGGGAGTGGACTACTGTAACTGGGATGCGGGACATTAGACCCAGAACAACGGTGCCATTCCAATTTTAAAATTACACTTGGAGGTGCAAAAGATTATGTTACAAAAAATAACTTTATTTTTAATTACAATTTTTATTCTTTCTGGATGTGCATCGAATCCTCAAATCGAAGTCGTGCGTCCTGATGGGGGTCCATCACCGGATCCTTACTACGTCCTTCAGACTACTGGCAAGAAGCCCTTACAAGTATCTTTCTACCATGCAGCTACAACCAGAGTCGAGGACCTGGATGGTTCCAAACAACCGTCCATATCGTATCTAGAGCGGAGAAAGGTGTATTATTTTAAAAAAGAAAAGTGCCCCGATCTCCATACAGTCCTGAGAGTTCTCAATCCCCGTAACGGAAAATACAAAGTGCATTATCGAATGACGGTTACCTTTTCCGATGGTGGCAAAATGGATGCGTTCGCCGAAGCAGCCTACAGCGATATGAAATATCGGGAAGTAACGCTCCCTATGCCAACCAGTGAAGGGATCGAGTCCGTTAGTCATGAAGCCGAGGTTACCGGCGAGACTGGGAACGTTTTAATCAGGACAGGTCAAGTTAAGTATTTCATCAATTAAAAGGGGGTGGTATCGAATGAGAGCAGTGCTGATAGCTTTGCTATCAATTTGTCTGACGTGTGGAGTTGCATTTGGCGGAGCGACTAACTTCGTTACGGGTGAGCAGGATCATCAGATCAAAGTTCATCAACCGGAGTCTAAAATTCCGAACACTACAGTTCTCACAGAGGACACGAACGGAAGACCCCAGAAGCTGGACAAGCGCGGGGACGAGGATGGGACAAATCTGAATCCCACCGAGCGTCGAATCATCATTAATGACGCGGTCAGATCCAATGCACCAATGCTCGCTAACTAGTTCTGGGACTAAATTGTTAACTTATCTAACTCACATTAATTAACCTTATTTATTTCATCTCGAGATGAAAGGAGCTTTGAACATGAAAAAGTTACTCGTAGGTCTTATGATCGCCGGATTAATCTTTGCAGGCACGAACGCATTTGCGGGCGCCTATTACCTTGACGACGCCAAAGCAATTGGCGGTGGTCTGGATGCCGACATTCACTTCAACGTCTTTGGCGGCGGAGTTGCCGGCGGAATCAGTGGAGCTGGTGGAATCAGTGGAAGCCAGTCCGCAGGGGCCATTTTTAACGGAAGTGCATACGGCGACGTTGATGCGACCGCCGGTGGACTCACCAATACGGATGCCGGCCAACTGTGGTTTCCGAATGGGTTGTTTTCCTCGGGCGTTTACAGCGAGAGCCAGAGCCAAGGCGTTATTGCCGGAAATGCCTCAATCGGCGTTAACGGATTCCTGGGTGCCGGTGAAGCCACAATCGGTGGTGTTGGTGGACAAGCTACTCTGAATGGTTCGGCCATGGAAGATGGTTTTCTGTGGAAGAGCGAAGGCGTTTCCGGTGGTGTTGCCGGTCAGGGTTCCGTAGGATCCTTCCAGGGTTTTGCCGTAGTTGGTGTTATCAAGGGCAACGCTGATGCAGAGATGGGTGCCAGCATTAATATGAACGGTCAGTCAGGTTCCCAGACCATCCGTTATCAGGATTATGATTTCTGGAATGGTACCTTAACTGAAGGAATGGAAACCAATGTCATGGCCGCAACTTCTGTTGAAGCGGACAAGTACGATAATGACAATGGAAGTTTCTTCACCCTGCATCATGCCAAAGTTGATGGACAATGGGCCGCCCAAGGTGGAGCCGCCACAATTACCGTTCAGGATGCTCCTGGTTTCGGTGGTGCCGCAGCTTCTGCTAAAGGCCACTACAGCGGTTCAGGCGATCTGGGCGATGACTATCAGGGCAGCGCGGTTGGTTACAGCGGAACCAGCGTAACGACCGTCAAAGGGATGAATGGTTCGATCAATTCCGCATACTCCGGGATGAGCGTGACCAGCATCGTCGATTAATCTCAGATCTCATCTGATCTGATTTGAGCAGTATACTACCCCATGTTGGGCGGGATCATCTTCTGGTCCCGCCCAATCCTTACTTTATTATTTTATGAAACAAATACTCTCATTTGAAAAGGAGCCAAGTGTTATGAAGAAACTTGTGATTTTAATTGCCGCAGTCTCACTGATTGCATTTTCGATGCCTGCCGCAGCGCAACAGGGCGCGATTGATAACAACACCAACACTGGTGCAGCCGCCATCGGTTCTGACAATACAGCGCAGGGTCAGGGTCAGGGTCAGGGCCAGTCCATCAACACGCACGACAATTCCACCAATACCAATGAGGCCATGGACCGCGCATTCCCGATTCCCGGAACCGCCAGATTCGGCCCCGTCATCAATTACTACGGGAAACCCCTGCCCGGGTCGCAGTTTCGCCCGGTGGAAAGCCTGCTGATGTATGCTAATATCTTCTCCGAGGGAGCACTGGAAGAGGTATTGACCAAAGGGAAAAATGCAGACATTATCGTCGATCTCAATGTTGTGCGTGGGAGTGATGTTCAAGTCCGCGCCAGCTATGAAAAAGGCGAAACTCGTTGGATCAAAATCGTCGCCACTCCGGCATACCAGAAAGATCATGGACTCATCGGTTATGTGACCTGTGAATCCGACGACCGCAAAACGGACATGATGGAAGTCATGGCCGCAGCCGGTCTGGAAGCCATCCGTGAAGGCGCCGACGTTCTGCAGATAGTTGCCCAAGGGGCAGCACGTGATACCGAGACCTCCGGTTGGGGCATTGGTTTTAATTCGACCCAGGCCACCATGTTGGACGGTGGCAGCACTGGTTCGGGTGGAGCAAATGTATCAAGCGGTGGAACGGGATACAGCAAAGCATGGGCCGGGATGAGGGACAAACCCTGGATTCAGGCCAATGCATTAAAATCCCCGACCAAGGTTGTGGGATACATCGCCAAAGCGGCCCCCGCGCCAGCAACCACGACCGCCAAGGTCGAGGATGAAGAAGCGCCGAAAAAGGTCGCCAAAGCCGCCGAGCAAACCGGCAATCATAAAGGCAACAGCACCCAGGATTAGAATTCGCTACCTGGAATATCAAAGAAAATAAAGGGGATTCATTCGTATTCCCCTTTATTTTTTTTTCTGAAAGGAGAATGTATTTTTATAAGATAGAACAAAATAAAAACTGTGAGGTTTAAAATGTTATGTAGTTATGGGTGTAATCAAACAGCAAAGTATAAATTTAAAAATGGAAAACTGTGTTGTTCAAGAAACCACCAGAGATGCCCTGAAAATAAAAAGAAACATCTCGGAAAAAACAATTTTATGTTTGGAAAGATAGGAAAAGAAAACCCAAATTTTGGAAGAAAACATACAGATGAAGCAATAGAAAAAATAAGAAATACTCATAAAGAAAAAGTTGTTTCTTTAGATACTAGAAAAAAATTAAGCAAAGTTATGAAAGGGAAAATAATTTCAGAACAACATAGAAGAAAAATAAGCATTGCAAATAAAGGTCATATAGTATCAGAAGAAACCAAAATAAAAATAAGTAATTCAAACAAAGGAAAGACGCGAAGTAAAAAAATTATAGAAAAAATTTCTACTTCTAAAACATATAAAATTAAAGATTATAAATTATATCATCCTCTATTTTCAAAAATAGAAGAAATGAGATACAATCCCAATAAACCAAGAGAAAAAGAAATTCAAATCCATTGTAAAAATCATAAATGTAAAAACTCAAAAGAAAAGCGAGGATGGTTTACTCCATCAAAAAGCCAATTATATGAAAGAATTAGAGGAATTGAACTAACTGGAAATGATGGATCTTATTTTTATTGTTCAAAACAATGTAAAAATGAGTGTCCCTTATTTAAACTTCAAGCAGATCCATATAAAACATCCCCATCAAACTATACATCTGAAGAGCATCAAACATTTAGAAAACTTGTTTTAGAACGCGATGAATATATATGTCAATATTGTGGAGAACAAGCAACAGATGTTCATCATGAACGACCTCAAAAAACAGAACCATTTTTTGCGCTTGATCCAGATTTTGCTTGGTCTGTTTGTAAAAAATGCCATTATGAATATGGGCATAAAGATGATTGTTCTACTGGAAAATTATCTTCATTAATATGCTTGTAATGAAAGGAATGATAAAGTGAAAAAAATCGAAGATATAAAAATTTTAGTGGTCGGAGATATAATGCTTGATAAATATATTGTGGGCGAGGTTAATCGAATTAGCCCAGAGGCTCCAGTCCCTATTGTTAAAGTAACAGATCAATATTCCACACTTGGTGGTTGTGGAAACGTTGTAAGAAATATTGCTGAATCTGGAGCTCAGGTATATTGTGCAGCATCAATAGCAAATGATTCTAATGGTCGAACAGTTGTAGAAAAATTAGAAGAGACTGGAGCAGTTTCAGCACTTGTCTGGTGTTCTAGAACTACAACTGTCAAAGAAAGAATCATTGCTGATCAAAGAAAAGTTCAAATGCTCAGAGTTGATCGTGAAATAATTCATCCAATCGACTACAGTCATATAATCAATGAACTTGAAATTATGTTGACAGATATAAAGTTCGATATGATTGTAGTTTCAGACTATGCAAAGGGAATGATCACATGGGAGTTGATGGAATATCTTCGTAGTTTGGATACTGACATTATCATTGATCCGAAACCTGAAAATGCAACCTTATATGGAAGATCATTAATGCTCACTCCCAATAAAGAAGAGTGGATAAATATGGAAATTGAAGATGGTTGTACCGCTGAATTTATTCTAGTTACTGAAGGAAAAGATGGTATGACTCTTTACGATCAGAGACAAGGATATGCGAAAATAAAGATACCAGGCGAGCCAGTTGAAATCTTTAATGTCTCCGGTGCAGGTGATACTGTAGTTGCTATTATGGCTGTGTGTCTTTCTTTAGATATATATCCTGATAAAGCTGCTCGAGTTGCGAACTCATGTGCTGCATATGTGGTTACTCAATCAGGTACATCCGTTGTTCCTAAGAACATAATTCAAAGGAGTATGAATAAATTTAGTGCGAGGATGTAAATAATGAGTCTAAATAGATACTACAATTCAAGAGCTTCAGATAATGTTTTCAAGTTGATACATGAGGAATCTTCTTATCTGGATATTTTAAAAGGAAATGTGAAAGCATTACATAAGGATGAAATTAAAGAAACTGGTACAGAAAAGGCAGATGATAAACAACTCCTACATGAGAAGGATGAGGGAGTCGATGCAGTAGAGGATTCTAAAGACGAAGGAACTCCTGATCAGCAAGATAAAGCTGTCGAAAAAGCCTCAGAAAAAGCTGCAGAAGTTGACAAAGAAATGGGAGTCAAAGAGTTTGTTGAAATGCAATTAGATGAAATCAGTATTGCT
>Ga0114922_10004306_pt1 | contig 13199 bp, 13 predicted proteins | sample AartaG_FD_100975 | JGI IMG/M metagenome (GOLD analysis project Ga0114922, IMG submission 100975) | Deep subsurface microbial communities from Aarhus Bay to uncover new lineages of life (NeLLi) - Aarhus_00045 metaG | ecosystem: Environmental > Aquatic > Marine > Oceanic > Sediment | place... | reverse complement strand
AACTTTCTATTGAAGCTAAAACTACTTTGCATGAATTGATTCAATTACTTCCCGGGGTGGAGAATTAAAGGTGTCCGGTACTTTTTCTCTTTAGCGGCATTTCTCTCGTTCCGATTTATCGGGACTGGCGAGGCACCCATCCACTCCCTCCCGTCAAAGCAAAAATTCCTTCCAGCTTCCCTCTCGATGCACGACAACTCTACCGCATTAAGCTTCCCTAAAGCTCCCGAACCAGGCATGCTCGCGAGGCACCCCATTCCCTCCACGCTATTTTCAATCATTTGCGCATATAGTTAGAGATAAAAATCCATTTTTTCAAATTTTTTTTTACTCCCTTCCTGAAAACAACTTACATGCCTTGTCCGCCTACGGCCAAACCCTTTTTTCGCATCAAACGCGCAAGTCCCTCCAATATTAGAGGGCGGTGGGTCCGCCCTTAGGCCCATCAGCCCCGGCCACCCCAGCCAAATTTAATCGTGCCGTCAGGCATCTTAAGGAATTGGCGAATGGTAAATCGCAGACCTGTCCACCCCGAATCCCCGAGAACTGCTTCCTTTGGCCCAGAACAGGGGACCCACACTAAACACACTATGAATACCAACACGCCGACAGACTTAGAGCTTCTCCCGAGCGATGTTGAGGGAAACTACGAAATTACCAACTATTATATGCAAAACAAACCCAATTTACTAAGTGCCAAAATGAATATAAACTCAGCTATAACAAAGGATTACGACTATGAACCCCCTTCACACCCTCCCAAAACAAACCCAAACGCAGGTACTGTCTTCGGTCCTCTGTCGCCTGCCTCGGCGAAGGCTGGGATCCAGGCTCCTTACTCCTGTCTCCGAACTACGAACCCCCAACTACGAACTCTTCTGCCCTCAGACTTCTGTGTGTACCTTTTTGTGCAACTTTTTCAAACTTTTGGCAGCGCCTTGTACAGCTTTTTGCAATTTTTTAGAAAGTTTTGCTGTTTATTGCTACTCTTCCCCCCAAAAACCCCGTTAATCTGGGCAGTTCAGGTAAAATAAAAGGTTTGCAACACCCCGTTTTCGACGTGATAAAATTTATTCTAAACCCTATTTCTTGTTCGGCTCAAAGATTCGCACTGTATTTCTACCCGCCTGCTTCGCTGCATAAAGTGCTTTATCAGAATGACTTGTGATCTCCTCCGGCGTGCTATCAGCGCCATATTGGCCAAGTCCTACGCTTATAGACAGTGGTATATGCTCATTTTTCCAGATTATCGGGGTATTTGAAACTTCATCAACCATTCGCTCCGCCGCCACAATAGCATCAGAAAGCAGCGTATTTGGCAAAATAACCGCGAATTCATCCCCGCCATAGCGAGCTGCCGTGTCTACTTGCCTCACGCACGCTCGTATTCTTCTGCTTATTTCCTTGATAACCTTATCACCCACGCGATGGCCATAGGTATCGTTTAACTTCTTCAGATTATCAACATCAATCATAATTAGGGAAATTTGACCCCCGTATCGACGGGACCTCCACAGCTCTTTTTCCAGAATATCATAAAATGTCTTGTAATTCGCAAGGCCTGTCAAGCCATCTGTCGTGGCTTGGCGTTGTATCTTCTCAAACAGTTTTATATTGCCGATTGAAGCACCAACCAACTGACTGAAAAGTTCGATAAGCTCGATATCTCTCGAGTTGAAGCTGTCACTGCCTATCTTGTCCGCCAAGTTGAGGACGCCGACCACCTTATCCTGGCAAATAAGGGGGGCGATAACACAGTTCTTGGTCTCGTAATGCTCTGCAAAGGCGCGTTGCGATTTTCTGATTATAGGCTTTTTGTGTGTGTCTATGTTGCCTACCAGTATGAGCTGTTTACTTCTTACAGCCATGACCATCGGAGACGGCGGATTTTGGTTCAGTGAGACAATTTTATTTATAAGAAATGGATGATTGTATTTCCGCAGATGCAAAATATGGTTTGTTTCATCAAGAATATACAGTGAAGCAAACCTTGCACCTACAAGATTTATAATCTCTTTTACGCAAATATTGGCTATGCGCTCAATATCGAGACAGTTTATCTGCCGAGCCAACGGGGTTACCTGCTCAAGCAGGGAGATGTCATCAAGCTGCTGGCTATCAGCATCTTCGGGGCTTGTGTTGCTTTGGTTCATAGCTGTCTAAAGGCAATATCCATTCATACGTTTTTAGGTTTAGACACTCTTGTTTTCGTGTATCCCATATCGGATATTTTGATGGGCGTGTTTGGGGAAAAGTGTCGTCAGAAACCCGAAAATATACGCGAGTCTGACCCATAATTCACGATATTTGGCAAAAATCTGCTGTGCATTCAAGCCGGTGTCGGTGAAGCCTATATTTTATTTTTCTGGCTGTGATTAGCGTAAACCCTGCTCAGCTTGGAAAAATAGCCGAAATTCTTTCAAAAAATCTAAAAAAAATTAAAAAAGGTTGACAGCCAATAAAAGGTGTTTTATATTTTGCAAAATGTCAAATATATTATGAACATCAGAATGTGCTAAACAACCGTTGTTTTGAAAAAAGTTAATAGACTGGATTGCGATTAAGCAGGCCCGATAAAAAGGCTTAATGCCCCAAGTGGCAATGTCAGCTAAGTTTTTTTCGCTATCAGAGTTAACAGTTCAAGATGGTTTTCGAAATGAGCGTCATCGCTGATAGCAAGATATTCTTTGCTATGTCGTATTTTGTTTTATTGATGGGTTTTTTAAATCCGTAACCAATCAAATTTTTAATGGGCTCAATATGAGCCATTACGAAAAGCTTTTAGCAATGCAACTAAAGGTTAAAAATCGTAAGTTGCAAATACCCGCCAAACTGTATCGAATTGGTGAGTTGGTGCGTCACAGCCCTTTTTCCCGGCAAACCATTCATAACTACACAATAATGGGACTTATCTGTGAGGCACAGTGGACTGAAGGTGGACATCGACTTTACGATGAGTCAGTATTCGAAATATTGTCGAAAATCATTGAACTTAAGAAAACAAAAACGCTTTGGGAGATAAGGAAGATACTAAATAAACAAGATGCTACTGACGAAGCAATGAGGCACCATTCGCATTCTGAAAACAACTAATGGATGCATATATTGATTCCTCAAAGACATAGGGGGCTGCGGGGAATCAGACAATTAACTGTGCCTCGAGAGTATAAAAGCTAAGAAAAGGCAAATAGTAAAAGCAATCTGGCCACCAGGCATTTTACTTTTGCCGTACTTTAAGGACTTAGCGGAAGGATGAAAGGATCAAGGATGATAGACGCAGTTTCGCATTTCACGATATGTTCTTCATGCTTTTTCTCTCCTATTCAGGCTCTAAGAAAAAGACGAGAAGAGGTCGATTATACAGAGATGCCGTCAGAATATTATTATCGGACGCCCCAATTTTTAAATATAGCAGATTAGGTGAGTTTTTCGTTGAGACTAAATCTTAATAGCGGGGATTAATTATGAATCTACCGTTGTTGACAACAGATAATATCAGTGAGTTACTTTTCAAGATAGTCGAGTTCACATTAAGCCGTCAAAAAATCCTCATTGAGAACATAAAGGACATTCACCGCTGCGACTTTGTTCCGAAGGATTTGGCTGTGGATGAATTTTGTTGTCAGATGACCGGTGCAATCGCCGAGCATATTCGGTACCAGCGCCTTGTATTTTACGATACAGAAAATATCAAGTTTGGCACCGCCGGCAGTTTCGAAGCTTTACCGGCAGTCGACAAATGTGCTAAAGAGCTGCTTGATGAAGATGAAGATGAGTACTTGAGGTTACAAATAAATAAGCTTCTGGAAAATTCGCTTAACCAGAGAATAGCAGCGGAATTGCTTAGGCAAAGACAGGGAACGGTTCCTATTTTCGAATAACCGTCAGAATACACGAGAGCAATAAGAACACAAAGGCTTTAACGGACAAATGGGAAACGGAGCACTTGGTTTACAACGGATGACTGAAAGCTGCCAGCGCCAAGCTAAAGTTCTGGCGGTAACCAGCGGCAAAGGAGGGGTTGGTAAGAGCAACATAGCAGCAAATCTTGCCATATGCCTTATCCGAAAGCAAAAATTACTTCATCGTTGTCAGCTTTGGCAGCGAAACTGGGCAATGGTCTGGCTGCACAGCCCTACGATGAAGGATTTTTGAGGAAAGTTGTTAACTGGTTTTCCTAAAGTTATCGGCGAAAAGGCCGATAAGAAGTTTAGTAGATTTGGTCTCTTTAGTGAAGGATTGTATATGACTTAAAACTTGGCCATGGATGGCTATCAGGAACAGGTAACTCATGGAGGAATTCTATGAAGACTGACCAAAAACTCGACATCGAAAAGATTTGGAAGCAATTCCACAAGGCACACTCTGACCACTATCGCAATCTTCTTATGGAGCATTACAGACCCTTGGTAAGGTATACCGCTGAGCGTCTTCACAGCAAATTGCCGGATAAAGTCGAACTGGACGATCTTATTAGCGCCGGTATTTTCGGCTTAATGGATGCTCTCGATGCTTTCGACCCTGACAGGGGTGTAAAGTTTGAGACATATTGCTCACCTCGTATAAGAGGCTCGATTCTTGATGAGCTGCGGAGTATGGACTGGGTGCCGCGACTGGTTCGTGCCCGGGCACATCAGCTGACTCGGGCAACGCAATCGCTCGAGACACATCTTGGCCGCAAGCCCACTGAAAAAGAGACAGCTAAAGAACTGGATATGGATTTGGATGAGTTTGACAGGCTCAAGCGTGATGCCAATGCGGTAAGTCTGGTATCATTGAACACAAAATATAACGAGGCCGACGACGAAAAAGATATTCGCGAAATAGACATAGTCAAAGACAAAAAAAGCCAAGACCCCCTCATTGAAGCCCAGAAGCGAGATCTAAAAAGTTTGCTCACCAAGGGTCTGACGCGGGCTGAGCGTCTTATTATTGTATTGTATTATTATGAAGAGATGACGATGAAGGAAATTGGCGCAACGCTTGATTTATCCGAATCCCGCGTCTCACAAATGCATTCATCTATTGTCGCCCGCCTGAAAGCCCAGATGGACAGCCGCAAAAAGGAATTTGCTATTTAACTCGTGTCTTGTGACTTGTCGCTTGAATCTCGTTGTTGTTTGAATCTTCCTTCTTTTTCGAGATAACAAAACCTACAGTCGGTTCTTCTAATTCGCCAAACATATAACAAGGACAATTTGCTGTGCAACCTTGATTTTATCTTCCTGAATTCGTATAGTAGGGCGACTTTTGCAGGAGAAAAAGATGCGATTTACGAAGATGCATGGAATTGGCAATGACTATGTTTATGTCAATTGCTTTGAGGAAAGAATCGAGAATCCTGAAGAGTTGGCTCAAATCGTCAGCGACCGGCACTTCGGCATTGGTTCCGACGGTTTGATTCTAATATGCCCATCAGAGAAAGCTCACGTGCGGATGAGGATTTTCAACGCTGATGGTTCAGAAGCTGAGATGTGCGGCAATGGTATCCGATGTGTCGCCAAATATGCCTACGAACATAAACTTGCTAAGGCTGGCGGTTCGTTTTCTGTGCCTGGTCAGCCCCCCTGTCCTGCTTCTTTTAAGATAGAAACCGGCAAAGGAGTTTTAACTGTCGGACTTTTGATAGATAGCAATGATAAGGTCAAGAAGGTCTGTGTCAATATGGGCCAGCCGGTTCTGACGCCGAAGGATATACCTGTAAAATTGGCTGGTGAAAAAGCGGTTGAAGAACCAATCGAAATTCTCGGACAAAAGTTACTGATGACCTGTGTATCAATGGGCAATCCGCACGCGGTATTCTTCTGTGACGATGTTGAAGTGATAGAACTTGAAAAACTCGGGCCTGTCATTGAAAATCAGCAACTTTTCCCAAATCGCACTAATGTGCATTTTGTTCAGGTTGATGACCCCAAGGAATTTACAATGCGGACGTGGGAGCGAGGCAGCAGCGTTACTCTTGCCTGCGGCACAGGAGCTTGTGCTGCCTGCGTGGCAGCGGTGCTTACCAGCCAAGTGCAACGGGTATGCACTGCACATTTGCCGGGGGGAGACCTGGATTTGAACTGGTGTCAGGAAGATAACTGCATCTATATGACCGGACCAGCGGTTGAGGTTTTTGAGGGGGTCTTTGACTGGCCGAAAGAGTAGTTCTTACGTCTGGAGCTTTAGAGGCCGGGAGAATTCAACAGCTACGCCATATCTATCAGCCGGTAAATTGGCAACTGTATGAGAATCGCTGATATCGCGAATTCTCAAGACCTTGCCAAGACCCGAAATCCTGCCCCCAAATTCGAGCAGGCCCGCTGTAGGTGGTATTGATAATCGCACTTTTAAGATATTGCCGGGATTAATCCAGATATTTGCTGCCAGGTCTGGATGAGTGTAATCGACTCCACTTTCGATGAGGGCCACGATGATTTCATTGCTTCCGGTATGAATATTTCAGGATTCTAGTGTGTTATTCAATATTTCGAATCCTCTCGGCTATCTCGTTAATCTCGTCAATGGTCGATTTAGTCGACTTTGCGGTTTTGGGCACTTCTTTGTCTTCTGTGAAATCGAAATGAACTTCATCGGGATTCAGGCCGTCGCAGGAGCCGGTCGCGACGTTAAAGGCGGCCCTGTCAACACCACCCAATAAGCTTTTGCCTAAAAACAGAGGGTCTAATCCGTGATGAATTGTTTTTTGCTGTGTTTGGCCCAGATAAGTTGCGTATAAAACGTGGTCTTTATTGCGTCTTAAATCCAGGATGCCGGGTGTGTAACAAGAATCACCTGTACCTGCCAACACTTTAATGCCGGAGGGGTTTGAGGTAACGGCAATTTCCTGAAACTTTCCGCCCAAAGCCCCGCTACATCCGCTTATTGCGAAAATGCAAAATAATGCAGTGATAATTAAAATCTTCTTACTCACAAATTTTACCCTGCTCCAATTCGTTTCTGTTACATATGGCTTACTGCCCGGGACTGGATTCGAACCAGCACAGGCCTAAGCCCACCAGCCCCTCAAGCTGGCGCGTCTGCCAATTCCGCCACCCGGGCTTATACTATATTATATCGAAAAAGCCGCTTTTAATAAAGGCTTTTCCTGTGATTTGGCAACGAAACTAAGCATAATTTTGAGTTTTGAGCCTTGCTACGTGCCTGGCTGGTTGTTCCAGAGCAGGATTTGCAGTCGCTGGCTGAAGGCATAGCCGGTCTGTTTGCATAACCGGGCAACCATTTCTGATTTGGCCAAGAGTTCATCCCTTGTCGTGGCCTGCGGCATCAGCATTACTTTCTCTATATTCACATTTCCTATTTTTTCGATTGTCTGATGTATCTCCTGCAAATCATCCTCTGAATCCACAACGAATTTCAACTGATAGTTGTATTCATCTACCAGCTTACTCAGGACAGATATATCCAGTCTCGCAGGTTCGTGAATTGCGGCAAGCTCAGGGTCGGCTGGCGTGGAGTTACTCAGTTTCGGGCTGATACTCATTAAATCGCAGGCTAAATCCTCAATAAATACTATACCTGCGGTTTCGATTGATATATGTTTGTCAGCTGCCTTTAATTTTTGCACCAGCTGCGGTAAATCCGAATCTACCATCGGTTCACCGCCTGTTATTACTATGAATTCGCTCGGCCATTGCCGGACGGTCCGGGCAATTGTATCAATGCTGTAGTGTGCCCCTGCCTTTGCATCCCACCCATATTTTGTGTCACACCATCGGCAGCGCAAGGGACAGCCCGCCAGCCGTACGAACGCACTTGGCACCCCTGCCAAAAAACCTTCTCCCTGCAGAGAATAAAAAATCTCATTTACTCTCATAGTTTGTATCTATGCCTTTTTATTCGTTCATCGATATTTGATACTCGATAGGGTCTTTGATGCCTGCTTCGGCAAAGCCCTTCAATCTTAACCGACAGGAGTCACACCGGCCGCAGCTTCTGCCCTTCTCATCCGGGTCGTAACAACTATGTGTCAAAGAGTAGTCCACTCCCAGTCTTGTACCTGTGAGGATAATCTCGCACTTTGTCATATCTATAATCGGCGTATGAATCTTGTATTGACCCTTATTCTGGGCAGCAGCAGTGGCGAGGTTGGCTACTTTTTCAAAGGCCTTTATAAATTCAGCTCTGCAATCGGGGTAGCCGCTGTAGTCGATTGCATTGGCGCCTATGAAGATATCGAATGCCCCTATGACTTCAGCCCAGGCAAGGGCGTAGCTTAAAAATATCGTGTTGCGGGCGGGCACATAAGTCGGTGGTATTAAATCCAAGCTGCCTAAATCGGCCCTATTCTTTGGTACTTCAATAGCCGAATCGGTCAGGGCTGAACCGCCGAACTGAGCTAAATCAATATCGATTATGCGATGTTCAACTACTTCTAAAGATTCAGCTGCCTTCTTCGCTGCCTCGATTTCCAGCCGGTGTCGCTGGCCATATCTAAAGGTCAGGGCAAAGAGTTGGAAACCCTCGCTGCTGGCGATTGCCAGGACGGTGGCCGAATCGAGGCCACCGCTCAACAAAACAATCGCTTTTTTATTTTTCGCCGACATTGTTCCCTGGTCTTGTCAGAAGTTTAAATATCTATTATATTAGTTTAGCTGAAAATTGGCGAGGTTCAATAAATGAGTTCAAGGCCCGAATTAGAGCTGTTTGACAACCCCCGTCCCGAGCGGGACTATGACATCACTATCAGATGCTCGGAATTTACCAGCGTTTGTCCCCGGACGGGCCAGCCTGACTTCGGCGAGATTATTATTGAGTACTGCCCCGATAAATCATGCATCGAGCTAAAAAGTCTCAAGTTCTATATGCAAAGCTACCGCAATGAAGGCATTTTTTATGAAACCCTGACGAACGAGATACTGGACGATTTATCCGGCACCTGTAAGCCGCGCTGGATGAAGGTTACCTCACGGTTCACTCCGCGAGGGGGGATAACCACCGAGGTAGCTACAGAATATAAAAGCCAGTTGAAAGGCGGGAGAAAGGACCCAGAGGAAAGTTAGGAGATAAGAAAATGTCCATAACATTTCACTGTGAGTATTGTCACAAGAAAATAGAAGCGCCGGACAGCGCCAGCGGCAGATGGGGCAAGTGCCCTTCATGTCATGAAAAAGTATATGTCCCCGGTCTGGACTCCGGTGAAGAGCTCAAGCTTGCGCCAATAGATGAAAATGAGCTTGCAAAGCAAAAACAACTAATGGCTGAGACGCACAAGATTGAACAGGAAATATTAAGCGAGAAAGAGACCCCGGAGGAACCAGGAGGAGCTGGCAGTGCCAAGTCGGCATCTGATACAAGCGATAAAGAATTGAGGGAAGACATAGCTAACTATTTACGACAAATGGCTGATGGCCAACTGGATTATGCCGAAAGAATTGCCAAGTCGATAATAACTAAGGGCAAAAAAGCCTTGGAGATTCTCGACGAGATAGCAGTTAGTGAAATACCTGAGGCAGGATTGGGCGACATTCCGCCGCAGGTGCTTTCGGGTTTGATAAGAGCCCTACGCGACAAAATAAAGTAGAAAGGGTAGCTAAAGTCAACCCGATAGGAATCCCCCTGTATTTTTCAACCACAACACAAAAAGTCCCAAAAAATATGCCAAATCTGTAAAAAGGCTGCGATTTTTCCGGTCCACAAAAATTAATAAACCATACACACCCCTCTAATTTGGCCATAGAGAGGGTGTTTCTTATATTTTATATGGAAACAATTGGAGTAACTTCATCGAGTTAGACATTGCAACCTGGAGGGAAATTTATTATGGCCAATGACGTAACCATTGTGCATGTCACCCACGAGACTGTGGGGAAAATCGGTGGTATAGGCGCCGTTTTACAGGGACTTTTTACCTGCAGTTCATACCTTGAAGCAATTGACCGCTCAATCCTCATAGGCCCGCTGTTTACTACCGAAGGTTCTGCGACAGAACGGCTTGGTAAGGGTGGTGAAGTCCTCTATTCATCTGTGGATGGACTTGTAAATACCGGATATGGCCAGGCATTTCGAAAAATCGAAAGTCTCTTCAATGTAGGTATCGTCTATGGCAGGCGAACATTTATCGACAAACAAACAGGCATAAAAAGCTCACCAGAGGTGCTGCTTATCGACGTAACACATATGAATAAAGGGGTTGTTAACAAATTCAAGAAGCGTTTGTTTGAGGAATTTGGTATACGCAGCCATCTGTATGAAAGTTTGTGGGAATATGAGCAGTATATAAGACTGGCGCCGCCTGCGGTCGCTGCACTAAAGGCAATAAATGCAGCAAAAGATTCGACAGTTATCATTTCCCATGAATTTATGGGAATGCCAACAACCCTTGCTGCTATTCTTGAGCCCACGTGCGACTTTAAGACTGTTTTTTATGCCCACGAGGTGGCTACAGTGCGCCGCATTGTGGAAGAACATTCCGGCCACGATACGATGTTTTATAATATCATCAATCGGGCATGCCAGGACAGACTTCACGTCAGCGATGTGTTCGGCGACCAAAGCTCTTACTTTAAACACTGTCTCGTAGAAGCCTCAAAATATTGCGATAGCATATTCGCTGTAGGCGACTATGTGGTGGATGAGTTGCGGTTTCTGGCACCTGAATTCGAGACCGCCAGCATTGACATAGTTTATAACGGAATACCTGTTTATAAAATCGGCACTGCCGATAAGCTTGCGTCGAAAGAAAAACTGCGTTTGTATTGCGAGAATCTTCTGGGGTATAAACCGGATTTTATCTTTACGCACGTTACAAGATTGGTACGAAGTAAAGGGCTATGGCGTGATTTGCGTATTCTCGAACACATAGAACAAGAGTTCAGAACACAAGGCAAAACTGGTGTGCTGTTTCTGCTATCCACGGAAGTGACGCAACGGCGAAGCCAAGATATCTATAATATGGAATCGGGATATAAATGGCCTGTGGCTCACCGAGAAGGTTGGCCAGACCTTTCAGGCGGCGAGGCGAATTTCTATACGGCTGTGCAGGAATTCAACGCAAAAAGTAGAAATATAAAAGTTATCTTTTTGAACCAGTTCGGATTTTCACCTGACTGCTGCGGCCGAAGGATGCCGAAAGATATGGAATTTATGGATATTCGCAGAGGAAGCGATATCGAGTTTGGTCAGAGCATTTATGAACCTTTTGGCATTGCTCAGTTGGAGTCCTTGACTTTTGGTGGGATATGTGTCGTAGGTAGTGTTTGTGGGTGCGCTGGCTTTGTGCGTGACATAACAGCAGGAGAAAGTGTCAAGAACATTATTATCGCCGACTATACCAACCTGGGAACCAGAAGCTACGCCGATATCGAAGATATGCTGCAAATCGACCGGTCAGTGCGCGACCAGATAGAAAGAAGCGAGAGTGAAAAAGTCGCCATGCAAATATGCTCACGCTTGGCAAAAAGTAATTCCGAAATCGAAAAAATGATTCAGGTCGGTTACGACCTTGCGAAAAATATGAGCTGGGATGTAGCGGTGCAAAACTACCTGCTGCCCAGTTTGCAAAAGGTCCTCCATAAACAGCCCAGCAAAAATATCTACACAAAAGCTAATCGCCAAGCAAGCTAACTTCTCAAATCTGATTGTTTACCGATAAGCGGGCTGTAACCAAGTTCCAGACAAACATGGTCCCGTGTTTAAAAACATCGAATCAGTAATTCACTTGACTGTTTCCAAGATGGTACCTAAACTGTTATGTTGTGTGCAATCCGAAGAAGAAACCAATAATAGGCATTTTGGGCGGTGTCGGCTCAGGCAAAAGCAGCGTTGCGGCTGAGTTTGCCAAGCTGGGCTGTGCGGTAATTGATGCTGACAAAATTGCCCACGAATTGCTTGAGAAAAAAGCTGTGAGAGAAAAAATAGTCGCCTCTTTTGGTCAGGCGATTTTAGATTCCACAGGAGAAATCGGCCGCAAGGAACTGGCTGATATCGTTTTTGCTGACCCTGACAAGCTCTCATTACTTGAGAAGATAATCCATCCTGTTGTCCTGGAGCGGGCAGAGGAGCTTATAAATAAATATAATAGCCAGGAGCAAGTTAAGGCAATCGTGCTGGATATGCCCCTGTTGGCTGAAGTCGGCTGGGATAAACGGTGCGACAGGCTGATTTTTGTCGATTGCAAACGGCAATTAAGGACCGAGAGGGCCAAAAAAATGGGTGTTTTCAGCGAAAATCGGCTAAAAATTAGAGAAAATTTTCAGATTTCTCTGGACAACAAGGGCGGCATCGCCGACAATATTATCGATAACAATTCTGGCTTTTCGGCACTAGCCGGACAAGTTGCTAAAATCTTCTTTTGTATTATGGATAATGGGTAGCGGGGTTTATTAGATAAGTGCTTGCATTGATAGGACCCATTTTGATATATTAAGTTGTAATTCTGCTGTTCAAAATTCAAATCTTACTGAATTCCTACGGGAAGGTTGCGAAAGCAAACCATAAGTGGCTCGTAAGTGAAAAAAGGAGTAAAGATGGCTAAAGCTACTGCAAAAAACGAAAAAGGCACATCGGCAAAGAAACGCAAGACTGCAAAGAAAAAAGCAGCAGCTGAAGAGCAAGCTGCCAAACAAACAGAGCAAGAACCGGCTACAGCTATAGCTGAGCAAGAAGCTCAAAAGGACAAAAAGGCTGAAGAAGAATCTATTCACGCCAAATATGAGCGGATTAAAAAAGGAGAGCTGTACCTAACCGACCTGCAGAAACTTACAGTTGCAGAGCTGCACGAAGTCGCCAAAAAAGAAAACATTACAGAATACAGCGCTCTTAAAAAGCAGGACCTGATTTTCAAAATCCTTAAAGAGCGGATTCGCCAGGATGGACTGATGTACGGCGAAGGTGTACTGGAAGTCCTGCCGGACGGTTATGGATTTCTGCGAAATCCTGATTACAACTACTTGTCCAGCCCGGATGATATCTATGTCTCACCTTCTCAAATTAGACGATTCGGCCTACGAACAGGAAATACAGTATCAGGGCAAATCAGGCCGCCAAAGGATTCGGAAAAATATTTCGCACTGCTGCGGGTTGAGGCGATTAACTATGAAAATCCGGATAACCTTGCGGAGAAAGTCGTATTTAGCGATTTGACGCCGCTGCACCCGGAAGGCAGGTTTATACTCGAAACCGTGCCGGAAGAATTGAATATGCGAATAGTTGATTTGGTAACACCGGTTGGGAAAGGCCAGCGTGGCCTGATTGTT
>Ga0114922_10004305_pt1 | contig 13200 bp, 9 predicted proteins | sample AartaG_FD_100975 | JGI IMG/M metagenome (GOLD analysis project Ga0114922, IMG submission 100975) | Deep subsurface microbial communities from Aarhus Bay to uncover new lineages of life (NeLLi) - Aarhus_00045 metaG | ecosystem: Environmental > Aquatic > Marine > Oceanic > Sediment | place: Aarhus... | reverse complement strand
GATCGGTAGCAATCGTCGGAATTGCAGAAACGTTCGATCACGAGACGGTCGCTTCCCACTCTAGACTCATGTTGACTACGAGCAGAGAGATCACCGAGGAATTGGGGGGCGAGTTTCCCTCCCTGCTCGATCGAACGCCCACGGCATTTCTGGAGAAAAAAAGAATCGAAAATCGGTGATACTTTGTTCATGCAAGAGTTGTATTCGCTTTGTATTGTAGAGGTACCGTATTTCTAATCCTCAAGTAGAGATCCACGGGCTTGCCCGCGGGGATCCACGGTTTCTCAATATACGGAATTCTAAAATTTGACTTTTCCGGTATTCCAAGACTACAATATTATGCTGGCTTTTCATAATTATGCGTCCGGATTTGGTACAATTGAAGTATTTGTGCAGTTGTGAAAAGTAGCTTGTGAGGGTGAAAGCGTTCGCAGTATTTCGGAGTAGCGAACTAAAAAATGAGCCACTGGCTCAAAAAAATCAGGAGGTCAGGTATGTTAACAAAAAAAGGGGTGTGTTGGTTATTCTGTCTCATGGCTCTTTTGCTCGTCGGTCTCTTTTGTTGGGCTGGCGGGGCGAGCGAGGCAACCACAGCAGAAAAGGTCGTCAGGTTCGGTGCCCCGTTGAGCATTACCGGAGCATGGGCACGACAGGGGGAGACGGTAAAGTACGGTTATGAAATCTGGAAGGACACTGCTAATGAAAAGGGTGGCATTGATATCAACGGCGAATCTTATAAAATCGAAATAATCTACTACGACGACAAAAGTGATACCATTACTGCCGTGAAACTAACCGAAAAGCTGATAACTGAAGGTATAGATTTTCTCCTTGCCCCTTACGGCAGCGGTCCCACTTTTGCCGCGAGCACAGTGAGCGAAAAATACAAACGACCAATGATAGCAGGTCAATCATCATCGTTTTCTAGCTTTGACCGGGGGTACAGATACATTTTTGGAATCATGGTTGATACGCGCTACTATCAAAAGCCTGCCTTTAAACTAGCAGCATCGTTGGGCGCAAAGACTGTGGCGATAGCTTATGAAAATATGATCTGGGGAATTGATACATCAAAGGCCTGTATTGATCATGCTATCAATAATGAATTGGAAGTTGTCTTCTATGACAAGTTCGATTCCAAAGCGATGGACCTTTCTTCTATACTGCTGAATATTAATAATGTGAAACCGGATTTTCTTGCTGTGAACTCCTATCTCCAGCAAGGCGCGCTTCTTGCGCGCCAGATGAAGGATTTGGGCATTGACATTCCATTAGTCAGTTTTGGTTATGGGCCACAAGAGGATGTTTGGCGAGAGAACACGTTGGATTCCGGCAGATACATGATTTCCGATACTCAGTTTGATGCAACCAATACAGCACTGAAAGGGAGGATTATCGGCACACCGGCGGATTTCGCCAAAAAATTCAGTGAGAAATATGGATATATACCGGGTCACGGCGAAGCGAATGCCGCCGGGTGCGGTGTAGCTTTTCAACTGGCCATGGAAAACGCTGGGTCATTGGAAGTAGAAAAAGTTGTCGAAGCGTTGCACAATCTCGATGAAATGACTTTTGCAGGGCGATTGGCTTTTGACTACAACGGATCGCGCATGCATGGTCCTCAATACGCAATTCAGATTCAAGGGGATGACTACAGCAAGAAACCCATTATTGTATATCCTCCCGAATCGGCAAAGGCTGAAGTGATTTATCCAGCACCAAAGTGGAAAGATAGATAATAGGACTGAATCCAAGAGGCAGAGGTCCGGATTTTATCCGGACCTTTATTTATAAGTTGAATTGTTAGATATCCCAACGGGGATCATACTCAATCCGAGCATTTTGCGATTTCCTGGTAGTGGTAAAACTCCGAGAGGGTGGGATAAACGGGGGATTTGATCGATTTAACCAAATCATCGATAAATCGCAGTAGAGATATTATTTGCTGCAATGTGAACTACACAGTTCGTTTTCAATTACTCAGGCGCGACTGATATTGTATCATTCACGGAGACGCACCGATGAAACGTAAAATCCAATTTGACATTAATGGCCGCCAATTCTCGTTTTCAGGGGATCCATCCGCGAGCCTTCTTTCTGTGTTGCGAGGTGACCTGCATTTGACGGGTACAAAAGAGGGATGTGGAAAGGGTCATTGTGGTGCCTGCTCTGTGTTGATTGATGGTAGGTTGGCTTTGGCGTGTATTACCACTGTCGCAAAGGTCGAGGGTAAATCGGTTACGACCATAGAAGGAATTGGGTCGGAATCAAAGCTTCATATCATCCAAAAAGCATTTGTCGAAGCCGGAGCGGTGCAATGCGGTTTTTGTACTCCCGGGATGGTTATTGCGGCAAAATCTCTTTTGGATAAGAATCCGAATCCCTCTTTGGATGAGATCAAGAGAGGCATGTCTCATAATCTTTGTCGGTGTACGGGCTACAAGCGTATCATCGAGGGTGTTCAGCGTGCTGCTAGTTTGCTCAGGGGTGAATTCACGGATGTGCCGACCCAAGAATCCGGAGGTGTCGGCAAACCTGTGATAAGCGTTGACGCTGTCCAAAAAGTCACCGGAACCACTCTATATTCCGCTGATCTGCAGATGGAACATATGTTGGTGGCGAAATTATTTAGAAGTCCACACGCCCATGCGAAAATTCTATCAATTGATGTATCTGAAGCAAACGCGATTTCTGGTGTCGTCGGTATATTCACGGGTCATGATGTTCCTGGGCAGAACATTTTGGGCTACATGGAGCCCAAAGACCATCCGGTTCTGGCTACCGAGAAAGTCAGGCAAATAGGTGATCCCATCGTCCTTGTGGCGGCTGAGTCTGAAGCCGCTGCGGACACTGCTCTGCAAAAGATAAGAGTTACATACGAAGAGCTACCCAGGATCACAAATACCTCTTCAGCTCTAGATAAAGATTCACCACTGATACATGAACGGGGCAACCAGATCAAGATCCGCGGAGAAAGGATGGTTCAACCGGTCATCAAAGGAGATGTGGATAGAGGCTTTGGCGAAGCGGATTTCGTCATCGAAAATACCTATCAAACACCGTTTCAGGAACATGCTTATCTTGAGCCCGAGGCCGGAATTGCCTATCTTGACGACCAACAGAGGATCGTCGTTGAATCAGGAAATCAGGATTCTCATCATCACCAGAACGAGATTTCCCTTTTCCTGGGGTTGCCACCTGAAAAGATTCATGTGATTCAAGCACCGTTGGGAGGTTCCTTCGGAAGCAAAATCGATGTTTCTGTACAGTTATATCTTGCCCTCGTTGTACATCGGCTGAGAAGACCCGTTAAAATGGTATGGAGCCGCGAAGAGTCATTTCTTGTTTCACCGAAAAGACATGCGTCCAGGATGCGGCTAAAACATGGAGTAAGGAACGACGGTAGGATAACCGCGCTCGAGGGCGAAATCGTTTTGGATACCGGAGCGTATGCTTCGTGGGGACCAAATGTTCTAATTAGGGCGTTGATTCATGGAACAGGTCCCTATGAAATCGACAACGTGCATTTAAAAGGAAAGCTAGTTTACACGAACAACACGCTCGCCGGCGCTTTTCGAGGTTTCGGCTTACCACAAATAATGTTTGGGATTGAATCGCAAATGGATCTTTTGGCAGCCCAGGTGGGCATGGATCCGCTGGAGTTCCGAGCCATAAATGCTTTGAAGTTGGGATCCACAACAGGAACGGGCCAGAAATTAAGCACGAGTGTAGGATTGTTAGATACGCTCTCGGCTGTTAGAAGATTCAGATCTGGAAATAATTTGGAGGAAAATGGTCAACGAGCCGACATCAGGCGGGGACAGGGGATTGCATGTATGCACTACGGTATTGGTTACACAGCTGTCAGGAATCCTTCGCCGGTCGAACTGGAGTTTTCCAAAGAAGGGATTGTACACATCTACAGCGGAGCGGTAGACATGGGGCAAGGACCTGCTACCATATTTAGACAAATGGTAGTAGAAGACCTTGGAGTTCCTTTTGAGCGCACAAGAGTAACCTTGGCAGACACTGACTTATGCCAAAACTCTTTAACCACATGTGCTAGTAGAACGACCTACTATTCTGGCAACGCCATTCGAATGGCCGTTTCCAGGATGAAGAAGATTATTCTGGATACTTTGTCACGTTTGTCGAATCACGAATGTTCATCTTTCATTTTGGATGGGGACCATATTAGATCTGGCGATTTTCATATCCCGTTATCCCGTTTTCACGAGTTCTGTAGCGATAACGGCATCCCTTTAAGAACTGAGGGATTGTGTGACCCTGATGTCACCGGATTGGACGAGAAGGGTGCGGGTAGTCCTTATGCTACATATGCATACGCCACCCAGATGGCAGATGTAGAAGTCAATTTGAAGACTGGAGAGGTAAAAGTCCTTAGAGTGGTTTCCGCCCATGATGTTGGTAAAGCAATTAATCCATTGTTGATCGAAGAACAAATTGAGGGTGCAGTGATGCAGGGTCTTGGTTACGCACTTATGGAAGACTATCGTCAGGAAAAGACAGTCGATTTCAAAAACTATAGAATTCCGAGATTTTCGGATACACCGGAGATTGTTTCAATAGTACTCGAGAATGAAGATCCAACCGGTCCTTTCGGTGCAAAGGGCGTCTCCGAATGTGCTTTAATTCCCACTGCAGTGAGTATTTCAAATGCAATAGCCAACGCAATCGGAGCAAGGATTTATAAAATCCCTGTAAAACCAAATCAAATAAAAGAGATTGTTGAATCTTGGAAAAAAGGATGAAAACTTAGAGTCTCTTAGACAGCGACACCGGATTCTTTCGGAATAGATTCTAGTCGGTGGTCTAAGTAGGTGCCTGGGATGGCGGAAAAGGAAGTTGAATGCTCGTTCTTCAAGTGTTGATAAACGGCCTGATTCTGGGGAGCTTTTACGCTGCAATAGCCATGGGATTCACATTGGTATGGGGAGTGATGAACATCATCAATGTCACCCACGGTACTGCCTTAATGATTGGGGCGTATGTTAGTTATTGGGCGTTCTTTCTTGTGGGACTTGATCCGTTCCTCAGCATTCCACTGTCCTTTATCGTCGTGTTTGGTCTCAGTTACCTTCTTCAGAAGTATCTAATCAATCCCATCATCAAGGCGCCTCTTTTTATGACTTTCATCGTGACGTACGGAGTTGCCCTGATTTGTGAAAATCTGGCGCTAGTCTTTTTTGGTGCCGACTATAAGAGTGCAGTTCCTTCATATGCAGGGACAGGATTCTCCATCGGCACACTAATTATCCCGTACGTACGATTTAGTGTATTATTGATTTCGGTATTTCTTGTTTTGCTACTTTTTCTATTTCTCGAAAAAACAAAAACCGGTCTGGCAATTAGAGCGACTCGCATGAACCGAGACGCTGCAAAGCTAATGGGCGTGAATTTAGGTCGCGTGTACGCCATCACCTTTGCCATCGGCATGGGTATGGCTGGTGCAGCCGGATCTTTGATGAGCACTAGCTTTGTGATTGCTCCCAATATGGGAGGGCGTTATTTATTGCGTGCCTTCGTCATCAGTATTCTCGGCGGATTGGGAAATATCTATGGTGCTTTGATTGGCGGACTTGTTTTTGGATTAGTGGAAGCCTTTGGCGCCCTTTATCTGGGCCCGGGTTATCAAGAATCGATCAGCATGGCAGTAATGGTACTTGTTTTAGTTTTTAAACCATCCGGAATTTTGGGAAAGGCATTCTATGAATAAACGCAAGATTTTTTACATAGCAGTTTTTGGGGGGCTCGGTGTTCTTATTGTTATTTTCCCATTCATAGGCGGCCGATACTTGACGCGATCATTAACCAGCATACTGATGTTTGCGGGTCTTGCCGCGAGTTGGAATATCATCACCGGGAAGACGGGATACTTTTCCTTTGGGCATGGTGTGTTTTTCGGCCTGGGCGCCTACGCAGCCGCGCTCCTTATGCTGAAATTGCACTTTCCGTTCATATTAGGTCTGATAGGCGGAGGAATCGTTGCTGCTCTTTTTGCTTTCTTGATCGGCCTACCCATTTTGAGACTAAAAGGTCACTACTTCGCGATTGTCACATTGGGAATAGTCGAAGTAATGCATGGAATCATCTTGAATCTTGAATCTCTAACCGGCGGTGGTGTTGGGTTAAGTTTGCCTCTCAAGCAAGGCACGATAAAGGAACTTTCGATTTTCTTCTATTTCACGATGCTGGCGATTACCGCCTTAGCGGTGCTCACCTCATTCCTCATCGATCGTTCTCGATTCGGCCATGGCCTTATAGCGATTAGAGAAGATGAAACTGCAGCAAAAGTGCTGGGTGTGAACACGACACTATACAAAATTCTAGCCTACGCAATAAGCGCTGTGTTTTGTGGCTTTATTGGCGCCACGTATGCATACTGGATTACTTATATCGCACCCGGCGATGTTTTTGCTCTACAATTCTCCATCACGATTATAGTCATGTGCTTAATCGGAGGCCTGGGTACTCTTTGGGGTCCTATTATCGGTGCCTTTGTGTTTGAGATTCTCTCTGAAGTGTTTTGGAGTCGATTTCTTACTTTCCACAGTGCTTCGTTGGGTCTTCTAATGATTCTGATTATCTATCTGCTACCTAAAGGTTTTATGGAAAGGATAGTTAGCAAGCGCAAGATATCTCTTAAAGGGTTTATAAAAAACTTGAAACAGTATTCGGAGTAGCAAGATGGCTTTGCTCACAGGAAGGAAAGTTACAAAAAAGTACAGTGGCCTCAAAGCGGTTGATGATGTAGATATCGAAGTATCTTCGGGGGAGATACTAGGATTGATCGGTCCGAACGGAGCGGGAAAGACAACCCTGATAAATGTTATTTCGGCCACGGAGCCGATAACCTCAGGTGAAATATATTTCGAGGACAAGAAAATATCTAATTTAAAGACTTACCAAGTTGGTCGACTCGGGATTGCCAGAACATTTCAGATAGTTAAACCTTTTCTGCACTTGACGGCACTTCAGAACGTGATGGTTGGTGCAATGTTTGGCAAGGAGGGATTCAAGAGGAAACGAAAAGAAGTGATTGAAACCGCGATAGAGGTAATGAGGCTTGTTGGAATATATGAAAAAAAAGATATCACCGCAGATCAGCTGACTATACCTGATAAGAAAAAGATAGAGCTTGCCAAAGCCTTGGCGATGGGTCCCAAACTACTACTGCTTGATGAAGTCATGGCAGGATTGAATCACGCAGAGGTGAACAATATGATGGAGCTGATACAGGAAATCAATTCTTGGGGTGTCACTGTCCTCGTTATTGAACACATACTGAAAGCGATTATGGGAGTTTCAAGTAGGGTTATCGTAATGGACTATGGAAAGAAAATTGCTGAGGGTAGACCGGAGGAAGTGGTTAAAGACCCAGTTGTTATTGAAGCCTACCTTGGCAAAAGATATATGCAGAAAAATGATAAGTGAGGAAGCGCAGTGTTACACATAAAAGGAGTAAAAGCCGGATATGGCGATATCAATGTTTTATGGGGAGTAGATCTGAAAGTCGAAGAGAGGGACTTGGTCGCGCTTGTTGGGGCGAATGGTGTGGGCAAATCAACTCTGCTTAAAACGATCTCTGGATTGATCACACCTATTGAGGGCGATATAACTTTCGAGGGTCAATCGATCGTTGGTGCTCGGACACATGAAATTGTAGAACGCGGAATAATACATATACCGGAGGGTCGTCAGCTATTCGCGGGATTGACTGTGAAAGAGAATCTGAAGATGGGTTGTTATCTGCGCAGTGATAAGGAGTCAATCAGAGGCGACATCGAGGGGGTATTGGAGCTTCTCCCTAGGCTTCGAGATCGGGTGAATCAGATTGCCGGTACTTTAAGCGGTGGCGAACAGCAAATGTGCGCTATTGCCCGGGGCTTAATGGCAAAGCCAAAACTGTTAATTATCGACGAGCTATCTTTGGGTTTAGCTCCTGTAATAACCGATTTACTCATAGAGGTCATTCAAAGGATTCATGGTGATGGAGTAACGCTACTGATCGTCGAACAGGACATCCAAATGATACTCGAAGTGTGCAGTAGGGGCTATGTGATGGAGACTGGGAAGATCGTTATCGAAGGAGAATCTGCTGATTTGCTTCAGAATGAGCACGTAAGAAAAGCATACCTCGGGATCTAAGCAGGGAGAAATGATCGTGAAGAGGGTACAAAAATATTTGGTAGTTGACTATCAAAAGTGCACCGGATGTAGGTTGTGCGCTTTAGCTTGTTCCCTTGAAAAAACAGGTACGTGTAACCCAGCCAGAGCCAGAATTCGGGTTGCTGATTGGGAGGAAAAAGGATTCATTGTTCCGATTGTCTGTCAGGATTGTGCAGAGCCGATTTGCATGAATGCCTGTAAAGAAAAGGCAATCATTCGGGATGTCGAAACCGGAGCGATTACCATCGACAGGAGCAGGTGCACCAATTGTAAGATATGCATGCAAGTGTGTCCGTTCGGCGGCCCGTCCTTTGATCCTGCAGCAAGAGAGGTCGTGTTGTGTGATCACTGCTCCGGTAATCCTGCCTGTACCGATGTCTGTACGCGCGGGGCGCTGAGATACACTGCTGTTGACGATGAGGAGCAGCGGACGCTCCGATTGAACAATATGGCTGAAATGAGATTGACCTTCTTCAAATTAAGCAGAAGCCAAGAGCACTGAAATCATGAACACCTTGAACGGTTGGACAGGTAGGAAGCTCGAAGTTGATCTCAGTTCCGGACGGATCTCCACAGAAACCATTCAGAAGGACTGGATGCGTAAGTTCGTCGGGAGCTCAGGATTCGCATCCAAGATACTGTACGACCGCGTGGGACCGGAAGTTAAACCATACAGCCCGGAAAACCTGATTATTATTTCTGTAGGCCCCTTGACCGGCACCCTGGCGCCTTCAGGAAGCCGGGTAGAAGTGACAACGAAATCTCCATTAACGGGTATACTCGGACGAGCAAACTCTGGAGGTATATTCGGCGCAAAGATGAAAATGTCCGGTTATGACCTCATAGTAATAAGTGGAAAATCAAAAAAGCCAGTTTATATCTGGATAGAGGACGACGCGGTAGAGCTACGGGGCGCCGATCATCTATGGGGACTTGACGTATGGCAAACACATCACCGCATATGCGATACCCACAAGGCGAAACTTTTAGACGGCAACTTCCTCAATTCTATTGGTACTTTGTCGATCGGTCCCGCAGGTGAGAATTTGAGCATGGCAGCGTGTGTTATGGACGGGTTAGCACATGCTGCCGGTCTCGGAGCAATCGGCGCAGTGTGGGGTGACAAAAACCTCAAGGCGGTTGCTGTTCGTGGCACCAAGGGTGTGAGCATAGCCCGACCTAAAGAACTTGTACAAACTGCGAAGCGTTTGTGGGAGAGGGCCCACGCTGATCCATTGTTTGAAAGTACATTTAAATACGGAACCAATGCCTGGGTCGGCGGATCCTACAGTCGCTCAAAGGTTGCACGAGTATTTGTTGGGGGAGAACGAAACGACGCTATTGAAGAAAAAGGATTCGAAGAGATATATGACGGGCACCGAGGATGTCACGGATGTTTCCTGAGCTGTGATCACTTTCTCAATGTTAAAGAGGGCAAGTACAAGGGAACAAAGGGGGAAGGAGTAGAAGGATTTGTCCAAATCTATGCACTTTCATTCAAGACCCGCAGCGCCTCTTTTCTGGCAAAATACAACAACCTGTGCAATCAACTTGGAATGAACGTAAGCTCGGTGGGATCTGCCGTCGTTTGGGCAATGGAACTCTGGAAAGCAGGGGTAATCAATAAGGAAGACACAGGGGGTATCGAGATTACCGAAGGTAATGAAGAGGCGATACTAGTACTTATGAGCCAGATGGCTTATCGAAAGGGATTTGGGGATATCATGTCGGACTATCCCAAAGAGGCGGCCCGCAAACTGGGAAAGGGCTCTGATCGTTACGCAGCACACACCAAAGGGCAATTTGCCTGGGTACCCGGGCATGGTATTGGAACGACGTTGATATATACCTTAGGATTGAATACGGCTACTAGAGGATTTGATCATTTGACAGGTACCATCAGTATATATACTCGGGATTGGCGAGCAGAATTTGGAATGACCGATAAGCTTCTCACAGAACTTGGCCAGAAAAGATATGGCGACCCCAATACATTTATGACGCCTTGGGAAGTAAATTTGAACACGGTTCAGGCTGAGATTGATCAAGAAAATCTTCTCTATATGTGCGACATGGTTGGCATGTGTAAATTCCCGACTCAGTACAATATGCCTGTTCACGGAATATATTACTCGGATATTGCCCTTCTATTGGAACAAGTAACAGGAGAAGATTTCACGGCGGGTGAGTTGGTTGATGCGGCAAGTAGAGTTAAGACGCTTGAACATGCCTACAACGCCCGGGAAGGAATGAGAAGAATCGACGACTATCCCTTTTTCCTGCGATGGGAAATGGAGCGGGGAGAGCCTCATCCACTTTTCACCGCCTCCAAAGTGAAACTGACTTTAGAGAATTACAATGCCGTACTCGATGAATGGTACAAGTTGAGGGGATTCGATCCCGTAGTGGGTATTCCCAGAAAGGCCACCCTGGAGAGGTTGGGTTTGCCTGACGTGGCGGAAGATCTCCAAAAGCGAGGAACGTTGAAAGAACGGAATCACTAGATCATTAGAATTGAAGAACCTGTTTTATACGCCTTTTTCAATAGTGTGATAAGGTGAAACAGAAAAGACTTTGTTGGAGACAGAGCACGTGTTCGGGCTGGTGCCGTGGACTGGAGGTTAGAGAACGATGGTTTTAGGACGAATCGTTGAGGTCAACTTGACCAGTGGTGAAGTATACACTTCGGAATTTACGGCACAACTGGTAATGCAATATCTCGGTGGCAGGGGATTCGCCGATTGGCTGCTCTTTCAGAGATTGGACCGAAATGCGGATCCACTCGGACCAGAGAACATCCTTGTGTTCAGCAACGGTCTGCTTGCGGGAACTGCAGCCCCAGGGGCTTCCAGACTTCATGTAGGCGCTAGGTCTCCGCAGACGGGACTTTTGGGATATGCCAATATAGGCGGCAACTTTGGTGCAGTTCTGCGTTTCTCGGGCATTCAATGCTTGGTCGTGCACGGTAGGGCCAAAGGTCCTGTTTATCTGTGGATCGATGACGGAAAAGTTGAAGTCGTGGACGCCGGTTTTTTGTGGGGTTGCGACACCTGGGAAACGGGAAACCTGTTGAGGCAGCATTTGAACAACAAAAACATCGCTGTCATGACTATAGGGCCGGCGGGGGAAAACCTTGTTCCCTTCTCCAGTATTATGCATGGACACCACGACACAGCTGCCCGTACCGGCATGGGCGCCGTGATGGGCTCCAAGAACCTCAAAGCAATTGTGGTTCGGCACCGAAAAGTCACTAAGACCAATGATATTGATTCCTCAGCATTAGAATCTGCAAAGAAATATATCCGCCAAATCAAGGATTCCCCCCGTTTTGAGAGATACTCAACCTATGGTGTTCCTCAGTCTTTGAGCGCCTGCAATGAGATGGGCGTCCTATGTACACGCAATTATAGCACCGCAAGATCCAAGGATTCTGAAAAGCTTAGCGGTGAAAAACTGCATGAATATGTTACTCGGCCGGTGAGCTGTTACCGTTGCCCCGTTCACTGCAAAGCCGAAGCGAAAATCAACGGGGGGAAGTTTTCCGGCTATGAAGGATCCCGGCCTGAGTTCGAGACAGTGCTTTCGATGGGTGTAAAATGTGGACTAAATGATCCAAAGGCGGTTATCTATCTGAATAATCTGTGTAACAAACTGGGTATGGATACCGCATCTACGGGGAGCGTCATAGCCTTTGCCATGGACCTCTATGATCGAGGAATCATCACAAGGGAAGATAGCGGTGGACTTGATTTAACCTGGGGTAATGACGAGACAATGCAAGTATTGATCCAGCAAATCGCCAAACGGGAAGGATTTGGAGATATCCTATCAGGAGGCGTTCTTGGAGCGGCAAAGAGAATCGGTAGGGGATCGGAAAGATACGCCTTTCATGTTAAGGGATTGGAAATGCCTGCTTTTGATCCTCGCGGATTAATGGGACTGGGACTCGGGTTTGCCATTGCGTTGCGAGGAGCGGATTTCAACAATGCATATACTTTGCCCGAATCTCGATGGTCACCTGAAAGGGCAGAGATGGAACTCGGCGTCCGAGAGGCCGCAGATCGGTTTACTTTGGCAGGCAAGGATGTCTTGCTGAAGAGGTGTATGATAGTCTGCGCCGCAATCGATTGTTTGGGGATATGCAAGATTCCAGCGCTAAGTATCATCGGAGATTATGACCTGAAAAAAGAGGCCGCCCTGGCCGCGGCCATCACAGGATTGCCTTTAGATTCAAAAACCTTATCGCAAGTCGGTGAAAGGACTATCCAGCTGGAAAAACTATTGAATCTGAATTTTGGTGCCAACGCGGATGATGACCGATTGCCGGCCATGTTCGGGGAAGAAGCTACTGAAAAAGGGCCCGGTAAAGGGAAAAAAGTAACGGACTTGGCCTCCATGATAAAAAGCTTCTATCGCCTCATGGGTTGGAACGACAACGGAATTCCAACCGAACAAACACTGAGACGTTTCAAGATTAATCTTTCAGATCGCGATTAACCTGAACCGCCTCCAACTAACTGCCTGCATTTATTCTATCGATCAGAACAGTGTGTCTGTCTGCTCGTCACCATCTTGTTGAGATTATTCTTGAAACCTTGGGGGATATTGTCAATAGTCCACAGATTGGAAAAAATAGGCGTCCAGGTCACCCACCTGTCGGTTACCGCGAAGCTGATCTTCATCGTCCTGATGGAAAGCATAGCCGAGTCTCTCTTCGTCTCGATTGCGCTCCTGTTTCCAAACGGTTTCAGATCAAGATGAAAAGATGGATCGGTGGCTCGTAACTCATTTCGTATACTGATAATTTCTTTGGGGGTTTTCTTTGCAATTTTTACAGCAGACGTAATATAATACTTTTTCGCCCGGTAGCGTACATCAGTGACGTGACATCAGTATAGAAGGATACCTGGCTGATTTATGTGGGCGGTAGCGATGGATTCAGGAAAAACGTTTAGTTCCTACTTTCGCTGGCCCAGGGTAACGCCATGACCGAAGAGTTCGTCTCCGCCG
>Ga0114922_10004304_pt1 | contig 13200 bp, 10 predicted proteins | sample AartaG_FD_100975 | JGI IMG/M metagenome (GOLD analysis project Ga0114922, IMG submission 100975) | Deep subsurface microbial communities from Aarhus Bay to uncover new lineages of life (NeLLi) - Aarhus_00045 metaG | ecosystem: Environmental > Aquatic > Marine > Oceanic > Sediment | place... | reverse complement strand
CTGCACGTGTCCTTGACAAGAATTATGAGTGTAGTATAATATAGTCGAATAATAGAGAAGTTAGCGACACGAAGAAGTGTTGCTGTGAAGACAAAGACGTTCTTAATAGCGGAATTGGTAAAAGACAAAGGTGTCTATGAAAATAGGCACCTTTTTTTGTTTTGTACTATTATTAGATTAAAAGCAGAAGGGAGAAAAACTATGTTTCAACTAAGAAGATGGTCGATGTTGTCATTGTTTGTGACGGTGATGCTGCTGGTCTGTCTTGTACCCGTAGGTTCGGTGGCTGGCACAACATTTCCTTCAGAAGAAGAGATTACCGATGCAAAGGCTGGTGATCTAATATTGAAAGCCGGTACCTATGAAATTGGAGGAAAGTCCTACCGAGCAGATTATGGCACTCTTGTTGTTCCTGAGAACAGAAATAAGGCTGACTCGAGGCTGATTCAACTGCCGGTTATCAGAATACATGCAACAGGAGATAACCCTGTAGAACCGGTATTCTTGCTAGTAGGTGGTCCTGGAGCTCCAAATGTTTTCTCTGCGGAAGCACTGGCAAGCATGAAACTCAATGATTTCCCGTATGCATGGCTGCTCAAACATCATGATTTTGTTATGGTTGGCTACCGGGGGGTTGATGGCTCTGTTTCGCTTAACTTGCCGGAGGTTGTGGAGGCACTGCAAGTTGAAAAAAATCCCCTTTCCTCAGAAAATCTGGAGAAACTGGGAAAGGCTTATCTTACTGCTTTCCAAAGACTGGAAAAGGAGGGGGTTGATATTGACGGGTACACCATGGTTGAAGTAATTGATGATATGGAAGCTGCGCGAGAAGGACTGGGATATGAAAAGATTAATCCTTACAGTCTAAGTTACGGCACACGTATCGCCTATATATATAGTTTGAGATATCCGGACAGTATCCATCGATCCCTCATGGTTAGTGTGAATCCTCCAGGCCATTTTGTCTGGGAACCGGAAATGGTGGACGCTCAACTAAGGTACTATGCCGACCTTTGGGAAAAGGACCCTGTAGCTGTTTCAAAGAGCCCTGATCTTGTCAAAACCATGCAAAACGTGCTTAAGACTCTGCCCCAAGAATGGCAGGGTTTCAGGGTAGACCCGGACAAGGTTAAGATCATAACGTTCTTTCAGTTGTTTCATAGAGGTTCAGCCGCTCAGGTTTTCGATGCCTACGTAGCGGCCGAGGAAGGAGACTACAGCGGCCTTGCCTATCTTTCAGTCGCTTACGACATGATGATTCCCAACTCAAGCAACTGGGGTGAGCGTGCCTCAAAAGCCGTTAGTGCCGATTATGACCCCAAGCGGGATTATGAAGCTGAAATGGATCCAGCGGGCTCGATTATCGGCTCTCCACTGTCCAAACAGGATTGGGGTAGCTTCCAAAAAGGCGGCTGGCCGATTAAGTCAATTCCGAAAGAGTATCGAAAGCTGCAGTATTCAGATGTTGAAACATTGCTGATCAATGGAAGTGTTGATCTTTCAACTCCTGTTGAAAGCGCCAGAAAGCTCTTACCCTATTTTCGAAACGGAAAGCTGGTTGTTCTGGCAGAAATGGGACATGTCTCAGATGTCGAGAATATTCAGCCTGAAGCGTTTCAACATCTGGTGGAGAGATTCTACCTGGAAGAGATGGTTGATGATTCTAAATTTACTTACCAACCTATGAACTTCACCCCCTCTCAGACTTTTCAAGACATAGCCAAACAGTTTGTTGAGCAAGCTGACCAGAACGCGGCAGGACCAGCATCAGCCGAGAGGGGCAATGTTTATGAAGACCCAGCCGGTCGTTTCACTATTCCTCTGGTGGGGGATTGGACCGAGGTTGATACTGATGAGACCTATGCTCTCTTCAGATTCGCTGAGCCGCCCCTGGATATGTACATCGTCACTGCCAAGTCCTCTGATCTCGAGGCTGGCATAGACGCGGCCGTAAGGCAAGTTGATATTGACCCTGCAGCGCTGGCACTGAAGGATTCAGGAAGATTTGGCAACTGGACTATATTCTATTATTCTTTGGGGGACGGAAAGGGGGTCACGGTTCTGGCCCAGGTAGAAGATGCAACTACCTATTGTCTCATTGCTACCGGGGATGAGACTATCACCATGAATCCCCCCGCTCAGGTGGTTAACACCGCTGGCGGTTTTACTCTGGCTGGCGAAGAGGTCATCCTGCCCAGCACGGTGGATGAGTTTGAAGCATACATTAACAGCTTTGTGGGAGATAGGCCCCCCGCACTATCCATTGCTATTGTCCTGGGTAGTGAGGTTATCTATAGCAAAGGCTTTGGATTGGCCGATGGCCCCAGGGGCATGGTAGCTACTCCAGATACGGTGTATCAATGGGGTTCAATGGCCAAGATGGTGACCGCAACAGCTATTATGCAGCTGCGTGAGAAGGGATTAGTTGATCTGGATGCACCGGTATCTCGCTATCTTGACTATTTTTCTGTTGAATATCCCATTACGGTACGTCAACTCCTTAGCCACAGCAGCGGACTTCCCGAACCGACTGATTATATACCTTCCAACCTCCGTCTGGAGGGTCAGTCTCTTCCTGATCCAGATCTATGGACCAGGAAATACCTTGATGGGCTTACTTCTTCCATCTTTGAGCCCGGTTCAGCCTCGGCCTATTCCAGCCCGAACTCGGTAATCTTAGGTCAGATTGTGGCTGAAATTTCCGGCCAGTCCTACATGGAGTATGCCAAGGAGAACATCCTCGTTCCCCTGGGCATGAAAAACACCGACTTCACCTATAGCAGCCAAGCTATGGTCGTCAAGGCAGCGGCTGGTGCTTTTGTAGCGGATGAGGTAGAGAGTGTGATTGCTATGCTGGATGAGATGAGAGGGCGGGGCGACGGGGCTGATTTCATCCGTGAAGTTGACGGGGATCTTGCCTGGATGAACCGTTTCAGTGTCTTTGCACCGGCCGGTGGAGGGCTCATTGGCCCGGTAAGTGAGGTTATTCGATTTATAGGGATGCACCTTAACGGTGGTGAGTCTGAGGGAGTTCGTATTCTCTCACCCGAGTCAGTTGCTCTCATGCAGAAGATGGGGCTTTCCAGCAAGGGAACTCCTTTAGGATTTGGTCTTGGCTGGGAGGTCATTGACGATGTTGAGCATCCGTACGTTGAACATGCGGGCGGTGGCTACGGTATCCAAGATCTGATGCGCCTCTATCCCAATGAAGGATTCGCTATTGTCATCATGAGTAATCTTCAGGGGTATGACCATGAACAGGTCGTAGATGCCGCTGCTAATGTAGTATTTTCGATGCTGGGTCCTGCTACTGAAGAGAAGACGGAGGAGGTGGGCTCTACCCCTCCCATTACTGACGCTGAAGGCAAGGTCATCCCGGGGAGTATTGCCTCCCTGGAAAATATCACCCTGGGCGGCATCGAGCAGTGGATTCTCATTCGTGGTAAAGATACTTCCAAACCCCTTTTGCTTTGGCTGCACGGTGGGCCTGGTTTCTCCTATATGCCGTGGGTTGAGCTCTTTCAAACAAGGCAGCTGGAAGCAAACTTTGTGGTGGTGCAATGGGACCAACGGGGGGCAGGTAAATCCTTTTCCCAGTCTCTAAGCGCCGAGGACCTGCAAGTGGAAAAGTTCATCAGCGACACCTTGGAACTGACTAACATGCTGCGGGAGAGATTTAACCAAGAGAAAATCTTCCTCTTTGGTCATTCTTGGGGCAGCGCCCTGGGTTTTCTAACCATCATGGAAAACTCTGAACCTTACTATGCCTATATCGCTGCTGCAGAAGCAGCTGACTGGAATAGAAGGCAGATGATGTCCTATCAGTGGGTGTTGGAGCAAGCTCGAAAAGATAACAACACTGAGGTCATTCAAGTTCTCGAGTCAACCCAGCCATTTGATCCTACCAACATGGACCACATAGCGGGGAAGAATCAGTTTCTGGATCTTTATCGGGGAGGCGACCTCTACACTGAAGGACTATGGGATAGGTATCTAGATTATGTATTTAGTGGCAAGAGCTTGGAATATACTTCCGCCGATGTCGAAAACTTTGTGCCAGGCATGACATTTTCCCAGCAAGTAGTTGTGCCTCAAGCTATGGACTACAACCTTTTCAGAGACTTTCCGGTATCTTTGATTCCGGTTCACTTCTTTGCTGGCCGGCATGACCATCAAACACCTGGCGAATTGGCAGAAGAGTACTACAACTTTTTGGAGGCCCCGGCGAAGAGCTTCACCTGGTTTGAGAACTCAGGCCACTCCATGATCTGGGATGAGGTGGACAAAACGACAGAGGAACTCATTAAGATTGCCAATGAAACCTTTATTATGCAGCTTCGTGAGCAGGGTCTTATTGACCAGGATGCACCAGGACCTGTAGCCGCTCTACCAGAGCATGTCTATAAAGGCCCCAAAGGGCCGATTGCTTTCGTTAATGTTACGGTGATCCCAATGGATGAGGAGCGCCTTGTCCAGGGGCAAACGGTTATTGTCAAGGACGGAGCGATTACTCAGATGGGACCTGTATCTTCAACAAGTGTACCTGCCGGGGCTACCAGGATCGACGGCAGCGGTCAGTATCTGATTCCCGCGCTCTCGGACATGCACGTGCATATGGAAGGGGAAGCCTTCAACATGATGCTTCCTCCCGACGCACGAGTCTCAGCCGAAGCCCTAGACTTCAGCAAATTCCTCTTCCCATACATAGCTAACGGTGTAGTTACAATCGGGGTTATGCAAGCCCTACCCGAACACGTAACCCTGCGAGACCGGATTGCTGGTGAAGAAATACTGGGACCCAGACTTATTCTGGGTCGGATGATAGATGGACCAGAGCGGGGCTGGCCGCCTCCTTTCAGCACCTGGGTTAAAACGCCGGCTCAGGCACGCCAGGCTGTTATTGATGCCAAGAAAACCGGTTACGACAGGATCAAAGTCTACTCTTTCCTGAGCCAGGAATGCTACGATTCGATCATCACCACAGCCAAAGAACTTAACATGCCGGTGGATGGACACATCCCTGTCGCTCTTTCGGTGGAGTACATTCTTGACGCGGGCCAAAACGTCATCGCCCACGCAGAAGAGGTGATGAAACATGCCGGCGGAGACTACAGTGAGGAGCGGATCGACTATTTTGCAGAGATTATCAGGGAAAGCGACACCTGGATTACGCCAACTCTGGTGACAACTCGTGCTATTCTGGCCCTTTTCGATGATCCAGACAGGGAGTTAGCCCGGCCGGAAGTCCGTTATCTTGCGCCCATGGACCTTACCATATGGTCATTCTTAATAAACAGGTATCAAGGCTTCTCTGTAGAACACCGTGCTTCGATACGCGAGGGTTTTGAGCTGTTCCAGCAACCATTCAGCAAGGCCTTGCACGATGCTGGAGGGAAACTAATGAGCGGTACAGATACTCTGCTCCCAGGTCTGGTACCGGGATTTGCGCTGCAGCGTGAGCTTGAGGAGCTGGTCAGGGTTGGTTTGACCCCCTATGAAGCCTTGAGAACATCTACAAGTCACCCCATGGAGTTCTTGGGCGAGCTTCACCAGGCTGGAACGGTCGAGATAGGTAAACGTGCTAATCTGATATTGCTGCAAGCTAGCCCGCTCAAAGACATCTCTAACATCCGTAGTATCACGGGAGTGATGATCCAGGGCCGCTGGTATCCGCGATCCTATCTTGATGAGGGCCTAGAGGAGATCGCTCGTGGGTATGAGATCGAAAAGGAGAAGCAAAGTGTTCAAGGAGACAGGGAAATCGAGGTTCCCACAGCCAAAACTGAATCTCCTGTCCAGGTCGATTCTGCTATCTATGATGCGTATGTGGGAGAATACGACTACGGAAATGATGCGACCCTCACCGTGACAAAGGAGGATGACCGACTGTTTGCACAGATGGTGGGACAGGCGAAATATGAAATCTTTCCTCGGTCAGAAACTGGGTTTTTCTGGAAGGTTGTGGACGCTCAGATTGAGTTTGTGAAGGATGAGCAAGGCAAAGTCATCAAAGCCATCCACCGTCAAGATGGCAGGGAGATCGAAGCCCCAAAGATTAAGTGAGACCCAGCAACTTTTGGCTCATGTCAATGTTTCCTAGGGTGAAACAGAGGAACTCCGGCAGATGGTTGCTCTAGTTCAGATATTGTTAGAAACAACACAACAGATATTAGAGGAGGTGATTGTCAATGAACAACGTACTGGGATATGTTTTAGCAGTTGTGTTTGGGATAATCATTTTTATTGTTCCCTCAATCGTGGCCTATCTGATAGCCCTGTTCCTGGTTATCTGGGGAATACTGGGGATAGTGCAGTCGCTAAAGAAAGGATAAGTTAGCAAATAAAACAGGAGGTATTATTATGAGTGGCGGAAAGATTGTACTTTTGGTTTTTGGCATCATTGTACTACTGGTATCGCTTGTTCTTCTACTGCCCGGCGGAGCTTTAATATGGGCAGAAAGAGAGCTCAGGGATGGTGAGGGGTTTTACACTAGCAAGACTATCGAGCTTGACAGAGACTCCTATGCCATTGTCACCGAACCTGCCAATATAGATCTGGGAGACGAGTGGGAATGGTTGCCCTGGGTACGTAGTTGGGGTCCAAGTGACTTCCTCACTCTCAAAATAGAAGGCTCCAGTAGCGATTCATCAAAACAGATTTTCATCGGAGTAGCTGAGACATCAGATGTGGAAGGCTACCTCACAGGCGTCGAATATGATGAGATAACCGACTTCGAGTTCCGTCTTCTGAAACTGGAATATAGAAATCATCCAGGCACATCTGTGCCTCTAGCTCCCACCTCCCAGGCTTTCTGGACAGCTTCAGCCCACGGTGCCGGAACCCAGACCTTAGAGTGGGCAATTGAGTCAGGCACCTATTCCTTCCTACTGATGAATGAGGATGGATCGCGTGGCCTGGATCTGGAAGCATTAGTCGGCATAGCAGTACCCTCCGTACTCTGGGGGATTGGTGTGGGGCTTCTCATTGGAGGCTTGGTAGTTTTGGCCTTAGCCGTTCTGATGATCTACCTGTCGGTACGTAGACGTAAAGCGTAGTCCATTGCAGGAAAACTGGAATCGGCCCTTCTCCAAGAGGAAAGGGCCGATTTTAGTTTGAATATTGACTAAAACAAATAACAGAATATAAGGAGGTTGGATGATGAAAAGAAGTTCAGTGCTGTTGGTAGTTGGGTTGATGTGTTTGGTCCTGGCGATGGGTGCTGCGGCCGCTCAGGTTGAAGAGCAGACTTTCGCTTTCACAGCCGACGGTTCAGTTTCGGTAGATAATTCTGCCGGGGAGACCGTCATTCACGCCTGGGATAAAGAAGAAGTAAGAATGATTACCAGGCGCAAAGGTTCGGGAGCGGATAAAATCGAGATCATCATCGATGCTGGAGAGGACTCCCTGAAGATAGAAACCGAGTACCCTGTATTTAGCTGGTTCCGACAACCCCGAGTAAACTATGAGCTGTGGGTGCCAGAGGGTGCAACCTTGCGTGTCATTGCCTCCAGTGGTGACATCCAGATTGAGGGACAGCGAAGTGATGTTCGGGTGAACGCCTCCAGTGGTAATATTGAGCTGGCGGACATTTGGGGAGCAATTGATGCGGGTACCTCCAGCGGTAGTATCCGTGCGCAAGACTCAAAGGGAGACATTATTGCCCGTTCAAGCAGCGGCGATATAAGGATTCTGGGAGTTGAGGCCACAGAAGGAGAGCTCAATGATATCCGGGTACATGCGACCAGTGGAAGTATCGTGCTGAAGGACATCGAGTCAAACATAGATGCAGAAACCTCCAGTGGTGGTATTAGCATAGATAATTCCCAGGGAAACATTAGTGCCAGTTGTAGCAGCGGGGACATTAAGATTGTGGAGGCACAGGGAACAGTGGAAAGCCTCAGAACAAGCAGTGGAAAGATTTATGTGGAACTGGAGGAAGTCGATGAGGATGCCTCCCAGATGAGTCTTCAGTCCAGTAGCGGAGATATCAGCCTCTTTCTTCCCGCCGATATCGACGCTGAGGTTGACATTAGAACCACCTCGGGTCGAATCAGCACTGATTTTCGGATTACAGTGGAGGGAACCTCTGAGAAAAATGAACTCCAGGGAATCGTTGGTGCCGGTGGAATTCTCATCAGGCTAAGAGCTACTTCGGGAGATGTATCCTTGAGAAGCCTTTAGGACGAAAACCGTCTGACCTTTTCAGTTGACGTTTTTGAGCTATTGGGGCCACACAGGAAGATAGGGTGGAGTCAAAGATGTTCTGTGATTCCACCCTTTTCAAAGACCGTTATTTGCTCTCTTGCTTCCCCGCCTTCTTCAAGAATGCACTAATTGCTCCACCCACTATCCAGCACGCTAAAGCAGTGAAAATCCAATAGTTGCTTGATCCGGGCAGCACATGAAATGCTGGGCCCGCCAATATAAAGAGAAGCCCAAGAACTCCTAGAACTGCGGCTAAGATACGCATTTCCGATCACCTCCTTTTCGAGAGCTCCACATCAGGTTAAAACTAGGCAACCACGTCTTCACAGTTGCTTTGAATTACAAGCATTATACCATGAATGCGAGCGGATGTCGAGGCCGTATTGGGCTATTTCAGAATCTAAGCAGAGTGTAGTCTCGTACCCGTCTGACCTGGGTAAGTTGAGCGGAGGTTAACTGAGGCGGGTTGGTAGATATGAACATTCAATAGTATAGAGCCACTGAAGCTGCAAAATTTGACCTTTCATAAAATTGACTTATAATATCTAACAAATCTTTCTCAAGCTTTACAATCTCAAGAGATTGCCACGTCGTCCTGAAGAGATTCAAGACTTCTCGCAATGACGGGAAGGAACGTATTTTATTGAATGTTTATGCACAGAAAAGGGAGATTTACCGCGGGTCAGCTAAAGACCAAAAAAGATGCCAAAGCCAATAACTAATATTTTGCTGGTAGGAGTGGGAGGACAGGGAATTTTACTAGCTTCGGAAATATTAGCTAAAGTAGCTTTCCAAGAAGGATATGATGTCAAAAAGTCGGAAGTTCATGGTATGGCCCAAAGGGGAGGCAGCGTTAGTTCAGAGGTAAGATTCGGAAGTGAGGTATATTCTCCGCTTATTAGAAAAGGGGAGGTGGATTTTCTTCTTGCCTCAGAAAAACTGGAGGCTTTAAGGTTTATTGGTTATTTGAAAAAAGAAGGAGTATTGATATTGAATAATCTGGAAATTTTTCCTCTTATGGTAAATATTGGCAAAGAGAAGTACCCTAAAGATATCCTTCCTCATCTAAAGAAGAGAAGTTCTCAAATGGTCAGAATAGAAGCCAGCAAGATTGCCGAGGATGTGGGCAATGCAAAGGCTTTCAACCTGGTTTTATTGGGAAAATTTTCCACCTTCCTTAGCTTTGAATCAAGTACCTGGGAAAAAGTTATTGCTCAAGAGGTCCCTTCCCATACTATAGAGGTTAACTTGAAGGCTTTTGAATTAGGAAGGGCAAATTAGTGATGGAAGAAAATTGTCCTGAGATTCAACTTAAAGAGGAGAAACAATGATCTGGAATAAAGAATACGAGTGTATGGATAGAGATAATTTGAGAGACCTTCAGCTAACAAGGCTGAAAGAAGTTATCCGTCGGGTCTATGAGAGATTGCCTTTCTATAGAAAAAAATTTAGCGAGAATCACCTTCATCCAGATGCTCTAAAGTCACCGGAAGATTTAAGAAAATTTCCTCTTACCAGAAAATCAGAGTTAAGGGAGGGCTATCCATTTGGCTTGTTCACTGCACCACTGGAGAAAATAGTGGAATTTCACATCTCTTCCGGAACCACCGGGAAACCGGTAGTCAACGGGTACACCAGAAAGGATATCCAGGTCTGGTCAGAGGTTATGGCTAGAGCTTTATCCTGTGCGGGAACTACCTCAAAGGATGTAGTCCACAATGCTTATGGTTATGGTCTCTTCACCGGGGGACTGGGAATCCATTATGGAGCTCAATTAATTGGTGCAAAAACTATCCCTATTTCCGGGGGGCAGACCAGGCGACAGATAATGATAATGCAGGATTTCAAATCCACAGTTCTAACCTGCACCCCTTCTTACGCTTTGCACATAGCAGAGGTATCAGAAGAGATAGGAGTTAACCCCAGGAAACTCTCCCTCAGGGTAGGGATATTGGGGGCAGAGGCGTGGTCAGAGAATATGCGTAAAGAAGTCGAAGTTCAACTGGGGATAGATGCTCTAGATATTTATGGATTGACCGAGATTATCGGGCCAGGAGTGGCTCAGGAGTGTGAGGCAAAAGAAGGAATGCATATTTTTGAAGACCATTTCCTGCCCGAAATAATTGACCCCAAAACGGGTAAGGTTCTAAAAGAAGGAGAGGAGGGAGAGTTAGTCTTAACTACCTTAACTAGAGAAGGGACTTCTCTGGTAAGATACAGAACTGGCGATATAACCCAGATAAATTATCAGCCATGTGATTGTGGGAGAACCATAGCCAGAATTAATAAAATCAAGGGCAGAGTAGATGATATGCTCATTATAAGAGGGGTAAATATTTTTCCCTCTCAAATAGAAAATGTATTACTTCAGATAGAGGAAGCTGAGCCTCATTATCAGTTGATTTTGGAGAGGAAAAGAGGATTAGATGAGTTAACAGTTGAGCTTGAGGTTTCTCCTAATACTTTCTTCGATGAGGTAAAGAGAGTGGAGAAGATAGAAGCCAAAATCGAAAAAGAAATTGAAGATGCGCTGGGTTTGAGAATAGGAGTGAGGTTGGTTGAGTCAAGGACGATTGAGAGAAGTATGGGTAAAGCAGAACGTATAATAGACAAGAGAAAATCAAAATAGGAGGCTAAGTTGGAAGTAAGACAAATTTCGGTATTCCTGGAAAATAAGATAGGCAGACTAGCTGAGATCACTCAGGTTCTGGGGGATAAAGGAATCAATATCCGGGCGTTGGCTATTGCTGATACTACCGAATTTGGTATCTTGCGAATGATAGTAGATAAACCTGAAAAGGCATATGAAGCTTTAGAGAAAAAGGGATTTACGGTATCTCAGACAGAGGTGATAGTAGTAGAGGTCGGGGATAAACCAGGTGGCCTGGCAGGGGTTATGGCTATTCTGGGGAAAGCAGGCATCAATGTGGAGTACCTGTATGCTTTTGTAGCCCCGAAAGGTAGTAATGCTCTGGTGGTTTTGAAAATCGAAAAACTAAAAGATGCAGTAGGACTATTCCAGGCGCAGGAGGTAAAGATTCTTTCTAGCAAGGATATTGGCAGACTATAATGTTAGCTAAGATTGAGGAAGATATCAAGAGATTGGCCAGGCATACTATTGTTCTAAATTTTGTTATCCTTCACCGCTCAATTGGTATTATAAAGCTTTCTGAACTTAGTGGATTTCCCCAACATCAGGTCAGATATTCTTTGAGAGTTCTGGAGCATCATAACCTGATAAAGCCTTCACCCCAGGGAGCAGTAGCCACTGCCAGGGGCAAAAAGTTTATGCAGAATCTGGATAAGAAGATTGAAAAGCTGAGAAAAAGTTTACTTGACTTAACTAAGCTTTTTTGTTAAATTATCATTGTCAATTGTTAACACGAGACTATGTGGCACGCATAGAATAAAGATAAGGAGGAAGGGAAAATGAAAAAGAAAGGAAAGATAGTAATAGGAGTAGTGGTGGCAGTAGTTATCGTCCTATTACTGGTAGGGCCGCTGTCAGTCTGGAATTGGGTGCCCGCACTCAAAAAGCCACTTGTGACTTACAAGGTGGGAGCCTTACTGTCTGTAACTGGCCCGGCGGCCTGGTTGGGAACCCCGGAACGAAACACTGTGAGGATGATCGAGGAGAAGATAAATGAGGCTGGTGGCATCAATGGTTATCCTTTGGAGGTCATTGTTGAGGATACTGTAGGTGATGCAACCAAGACGGTGACGGCGGCCAAAAAACTGATTACCAAGGATGAAGTACTGGCAATAGTTGGCCCCTCCCGAAGTGGCACTACCATGGCGGTAATTCCCATAATAGAAGAGGCTGAGGTCCCTTTGATTTCCTGTGCGGCTGCCGAAGCCATTGTGGTACCGGTTAAGCGCTGGGTGTTCAAGACTCCTCAAAAGGACAGTGATGCTGCGGTGAGAATCTACGAGTACATGAAGGAACAGGGGATATCAAAAATCGCCATTATCACAGGGACAACTGGTTTTGGTGATCAAGGTCGACAGCAACTGAAGAAATTTGCCCCTGAGTTTGACATCACTATTATAGTTGATGAGACGTATGGGCCGGAAGATACTGATATGACTGCTCAACTGACAAAAATCAAGGCGTCCGAAGCTGAGGCTCTGGTTAACTGGTCTATCGTAGCAGGTCAGGTAATCGTAGCCAAAAATATGCGACAGTTGGGAATGGAGATTCCTCTTTTTCAGAGTCATGGATTCGGGAATGTTAAGTATGCCCAGACAGCCGGAGAAGCGGGTGAGGGGATAATCTTCCCCTGTGGGAGGTTACTTGCGGTGGATACCCTTCTTGCGGGCCATCCACAAAAGGAAGTTTTAACTCGCTATAAAGAAGAATACGAAGCTAAATATAACGAGGATGTTAGTACCTTTGGTGGACATGCCTGGGATGCACTCTATCTGGTAATTGAAGCTCTAGAAGAGGCAGGTCCAGATAGGGAAAAAATCAGGGATTACATTGAGAACAGAAAAGGTTTTGTGGGAACAGGAGGCGTATTCAATTTCTCGCCAGAGGATCATAGCGGTCTGGATAAAAATGCATTCGAAATGTTGACCGTCAAAGATGAAAAATTTGTCGTGTTGAAATAAGGAGTCTAATAATTCCATACGGCGTCAGGTCCGAGATTAGACGGCCTGACGCTGTTTTTTAAAACATAACCGGAGAAGAATAAATGAGTCTAGGGAGCCAACTCCTTCAGTATCTATTCACCGGCATCACTCTCGGTACGATTTACGGGATGGTCGCCCTGGGGTTTAACATAATCTATTCCTCTACCGGCATTATCAATCTTGCCCAGGGAGAATTTGTCATGTTGGGCGGGATGATGATGATATACCTGACCACAATCATCAAACTACCTATGGTGGTAGGTTTTTTCCTCTCAATTCTAATAGTTGCTCTGATGGGAGCTCTTTTTGAAAGAGGAGCTATTCATCCTTTAAAAAACCCTTCCGTGATTACTCTTATTATT
>Ga0114922_10004303_pt1 | contig 13205 bp, 12 predicted proteins | sample AartaG_FD_100975 | JGI IMG/M metagenome (GOLD analysis project Ga0114922, IMG submission 100975) | Deep subsurface microbial communities from Aarhus Bay to uncover new lineages of life (NeLLi) - Aarhus_00045 metaG | ecosystem: Environmental > Aquatic > Marine > Oceanic > Sediment | place... | reverse complement strand
TTCCACACTGTTAAGTACGCGAAAGGAGGGGGTTTGGTTTCTTACATTTCTGCGAAAACTGCTATTTTTCAGACCTTTGCCGCCCTCCAAGCAGGCCCGAACGCCCCAGGCAACAGCAACTAGCTCGACATTCCGACATGAACTTGACGCTGAGCCGGTACAGCCATACGCTGATAGGCGAACTGGCGGCGGCGTTGCAGGCGCTGCCCGACCTGACGACTCGGCCCGAACGGGAACGGCGGAGGTTAACAGGGACTGACGGAGAGGACTAGGGTTCCAGCATGCGTAAGAGCAGGTGGGAACGGCGTACATCGAAGGAGTCGCCGCTGTCGTTGGATGGCACCGAAACGAGGCCGGATCGGGATGAACGGAGTTGCGTAAGCCCTGATAAATGCATTACTTCCGACCGTTTACGGCATCGAATGATGCAGTCCGTTATCGATGCTGATGATAAGTGGAGAGGTGGGTGAGTGGCTGATACCAACGGTTTGCTAAACCGTCGTGCTGGTTCACACCGGCACCGCGGGTTCGAATCCCGCCCTCTCCGATTCCCCTCGCCCTGAAGCATCGCAACTTTCTGCTGCTTCGGGGTTAGTATTCCAGCATCTGCTGGGAATCATCGTTTGTGGAACCGCGTGTGGAAGTTCCGTAATACGAGGGTTCTCCGATGTCAGCCAGATCATCTCAACGAGGCAAAGGACACTTCGACGCCTATGTGCCCCGGGAATCGAAATCCGCTGATTACGCTCCTGCGTACCAAGAGATACATGACTCAGTGTCGCTGCAGTGCCAACCGAGCGGCAGCGGTTGTGTGAGCAGCCGACCCAGATGTTGATGCGGCGGCATCTGATCGGGTCTTACCGGCTCAGTGTTTTCGCCGCCGGCCTCGCTTGTTTTTCGCGCTGGACAATGGCATCGAGCACGGTGTGAGGAATTGCAGCCGGAGAGGCGGTATGCTGGACGGCTCCCAACTCGAAGGCGACCTTCGGCATGCCGTAGACCACGCAGCTCTCACGGGTTTGGCCGATCGTAATGGCGCCGGTTTGACGTAGCCTGAGCAAGCCCTTGGCCCCGTCCGCCCCCATGCCGGTCATGATAACCCCCACGGCTCGCCTGGGCGCGCACTGGATCACTGAATCGAAAAGCACATCGACGCTGGGACAGTGTCGATTGACCAGTTCGTCGGTTCCGTAACGCAGCCGCAACCGCCCAGTGTCGCAGACGACGTGCATTTGCACTTCGCCTCGGGCCACGAAGGCCTTGCCAGGCGCGAGGGTGTCCCCGTCAGTCGCCTCTGCCACGGTCATCGCGCTAAACTGGTTGAGTCGTTCCGCGAAGGATCGAGTAAAACCTTGGGGCATGTGTTGCACAATTACAACCGGCGGGAAGTCGGCTGGCATGTGGGAAAGCAATTCCTTGATGGCTTCCGTTCCTCCGGTCGAGGCTCCAACGGCGACCAGATACCTGCTCGGATCGATACCGGAAGCCCGGCACGAAGTCGGCGTGGCTCTGGTGGAGACCGGTATGCTCGGTGGGACGGGCATGGCTACGGCGGCCGCGCGAATCTTATCTGCCAGGTCCACGCCAAGACGGCGAATGTCCCTACTGCCGCCTCCGGTCTTGGCGACGATGTCAATGGCGCCCAATTCGATTGCCTTCAGCGCCGCGGCGCTGTTGGCCGGGGCGACGCCGCTGCACATGATGACGGGGACCGGATAATGTTCCTGTAGCTTGCGCAGGAAGGTGAGCCCGTCCATTCGAGGCATTTCGATGTCGAGAATGATCACATTCGGGCGGAATGCGATGATGAGTTCCCGCGCCTCATAAGGATCCTTAGCTGAGCCGATAACCTTGATATCGGATTCCTTGGACAACGCGCGCGAAAGGACGGTGCGAACGACGGCGGAGTCGTCGACAATGAGCACTCTGATGTGGCCGGTCGACCTCACTTCATCCTCCCATCCGGCGGGGAATCCGCCACGGCGTCAGTCTTTTCGGTAAATCGTGGGCTCGACATACGAGAGCGAGTGCTGGATAGGGTTGAGGCTTTCCGAATGCCCGATCATCAAATATCCTCCGCTTTTAAGATGGTGGGTGAACTTGGCGACCAGACTCTGCTGCGTCGGCTTGTCGAAGTAGATCATGACATTGCGGCAGAATATCACGTCAAAACCATGTCGAAAAGAGAACGTGGGCCTCATCAGGTTGAAGCGGGTGAATGTGATCAGTCGCCGCAATTCAGGAATCAGTTGAACCATGTTCTGCCCGTCGTGCCGGACCTTCATGAGATAGCGGGTTTTCAGTGCGGGCGGGACCGTGCCCACTCGATGGGGCTCGTAGAGTCCAAGCTTGGCCCGACTGAGCATCTGCACGGAAATGTCGGTGGCCAGGAGTTTCAATTCGATCGCGGGATGGCTGCGGAGCGTCTCGTAGGCGAGCATGGCGATCGAGTGCGGCTCCTCACCGCTGGAGCAGCCGGCACTCCAGATTCGCAGCTCCTTGTTCCCGATGCACCACCTCCGGTCCGCAGTCCAACCGGTGATGATCTGTTTAAGGAAATCAAAGTGGTGCGATTCACGAAACAGGTGCGTAGTGTTGGTGGAGATGGCGTCGAGCAGGGTGGAGAGTTCCTCCCCGGTTGGATCGTCGATGATATGATCGTAGTAATCCTTGAATGTTTTGAAGCCGCACTGGCGGAGGCGTTTTCCAAGCCGCGCCCGCACGAGCTGCATCTTCTGGTCGCCTAGATTGATCCCGCTCTTGGCGTACACCAGCTTTCGGAAGAGTTCATACTCCTTGCGGGTCAGGTCCCTGACTTCGGCCTGCATGCTCTCACTCCGCTACGGGTTGGACATGCACGCTTGCAGGCAATTCGCCGGGCAGGTGCGACAGTTGTATCAGGTGTCCGTCCGCCGAAAAGACCGACGCGTCCTGCTGCTCACCTGTGGTCAGGTCCGGGGTATCCGGCAGCTCGCTAATCACGGGAATTGTGAGGTCGAACACTTCCCCGGTGCCGTGGACGGCGGTGATGAACTGCCCGCACACGATGTTCATGAACTCCTTCACGGAGTCGTTCGCCTGCTCCTCAACGTTTTCGCCATCGGCGTCCGTTCCCAAGAGGTTGGCCGCCAAGCGAATCGAGAAACCGCGGGTGCATCTGAGGCGAAGCGTACCGGTTGCCGCTCCCTGGTAGCCGATGACGGTTTCAAGCCACACTTCGCCGGCCGGCATGTCGCTTTCGTCGCCGTCGGTGAACATGAACGCGAGGTCGGCGAGAACCTCAGAAAAGACCGTCGTCAAGGTTGCCGTCTTCTGCTCCTGCATTTTGCGTAACCCCCAACAAGGGTATCAGTACGTCCCGTAACTGCTCCGGTTGAAAAGGCTTGCGCACATACCCGGCCACGCCGAGCTCGTGCAGTTGTTCGATCCGCTTTTGGCTTCCCTCGGTCGAGGCGATCACGATGGGGATGTCTTTGAGTTGCTCGTTCTGCTTCATGCGCTCCAGCAGTTGTATGCCGTTCATCGTGGGCATGTTGATGTCAACAAGGAGCACCGCGATCTGATGATCGGCGAGGTGCGCCAGGGCCTGTATGCCGTTTGAGGCTTCGTAGATTTCTCCCACGTCCAGTCCGATCATTCCGATGATCTTTTTCATCATTGATCGGATGGTGGCTGAGTCATCCACGATTAAGATGTTGTTACCCATCGCGAAGCTCCTACCGGTGCGCCGGTTCATGTGCCAGGCTCGCACTGGTGCCATCGGCGAACAATTCCGCCACTCGTTGAAGATCGGTCATCATCTGAGCCCCGATAAGCTCCAAGTCGTGCTCGTGCAGCTGGTGCCGCTCCATCAGGCTCTGATCGGCCCGGTAGAACAGGCCGTCCTCTCCAAGGCCGACACCCAGCAGCAAACAGACACAGTTTGCCAGATACACTGCATCGACCAGCGTATCGGGCGGATCAAGGCTTCCCGGATCGTGATGGTAGCGAATGCAGCGAATTATCGGCTCGGGAAGCCGCCATTTCTCGGCGATCATTCCCCCCACCTCCTCGTGTGAGTATCCAAGCACCTGGCTTTCCGCCTCGCCGAATGATATGTGGTCGTCGGTGACGCGGCGGACGATTTCGGCGAATTCCTTGGCCACGTGTTCGTTGAGGATCACCTTGCCGATGTCGTGCAACAGGCCCGCCGTAAACGCCAGGTTGGCATCGGGGATCTTAAGTCGCTGAGCGGCCAACGATGACGCCAACGCCACGGCGACGGAGTGTTTCCAGAGCACCCCCGGCTCCAAACCGTAACCTACCTGTTCACGCGACAACATCGAATTTGTATGAACCGCCATCACCAGTTGAAGGACCTTCACCGTACCGAGGCACAGCATGGCGTCGTTCAGCGAGGTGACCTTGCGTGACACGCCAAAGTAGGCGGAATTACAGATTCTAAGCACCTCGCCGGTGATCGCCTGGTCATACTTGACGGAGTCGACGATGTTGTCTATGGTGCTTTGCGGGTCGTTCATCACGTTCATCAGCTTAAGCGCGGTATCCGGCAGCAGCGGTAGCGAGCTGACCTGGCTGATGATGTCTTCCACACTGTTCATAATTCGACCTCCCGACCGCGGTTCCTGAGCGTGACTAGGCCGCTGCGCACATCAAGCCGCATTGTCCGGCTGACGGAACCACCGACGTCCTCGGCGTCGATCAGGACGCCGTTCTTCCAGAAGATTTTTCGTAGCATGATGTAGTTCCGCTTGCCGATGTTGAACGTCCCTTTGTCGTCGAGCAGTTGGGACCCGCCGGCAATCTTGACAATCATGCGTTTCTTGACCGCCCCGAGCTTGAACGCGGTTCGGAACAAGTTGGGGATTCCGGTGTCCGCGAACATGGCCGGATTCGTCTCGGCCTTTGCCGGCGACAGCGACGAGTCGGGCAGCATGTAATGGAGCATCCCACCGACGCGCACCTCCGGGTCCCAGATGGACACGCCGATGCAGCTCCCCAGCGAGTACGTCACGAGTACGACCCCCGGGGCAGCCGACACCTGCAAGTCCGCGATATCAACCACTTGATCCATTGCGCGTACTACTTCCTTGCTCAATGGGCTCACAAGTCCTCATCGGACGCCTGCTCCACGACGGGAGCGCTCCGGAGCACCTCGACCGACCCGCTCAACTGATTAACAGTGACGAACTCGGTCGCATTCTTGATCTTACGCTTCTCGATCTTGACCGGACCGTGGAGAAGGTCGTGGAACACGGTGCTACGGAGACCGATCCGTATGGTCGCGCCCGGATGAATGACCTTCGAAACAAGCACGTACGGAGTGCCTGTCGCACGGGCTGCCTCTAGCATCTCAGTACGCTTGCTTTCAACCTCCGTGATTTCGGCTTCCATCTCATCGGCCTGGAAAATCAACTCGGTGGCGCGTTCCCTCAGGTCCGCAGACAGGCGTTTCATATCGGCCATCAGCGGCTGCACGGATTGCCGGACGCGCTCGATCGTCTCCCGCTTCGGCTTCAAGCTCTCACGAAGTTGCTCTGCCCGGCGGATCACATCCGGATGAATGCCAACGATGATCTCCGTTGGCACGTTGGCATCGCTGCCGATGGTTGCGATCTCGACACCTTCCCGCGCGTAGGCCTGTCCGCCGATAATTGAACCGCCGGCCGCCAGCAGCTTTTGCTCACAGTGAACCCGGCTGTTGATCAGCCCCTTGACGATCTTCACGCTGCCGGCGGCATGCAGGTCGGCCTCTTCACAGAACTTGACGACGATGTTGCCGCCCGATTTGATCGATCCTTTGCCTCTTTGCACAATTCCCCCCCGCACGTTCACGTCGCCCGCGGCGTCAATGCAGGCCGCCTCCACGGCCCCGTACGTGGTCACCGCCTTCTTGGATTTCACGGTGAACAGATCTCGGATGGTGCCGGATATGTAAACGTCTACGGACGAGTCGACGTTTCCGATCTCAAAATCAACATCGCCCTTGACCTCGAACGCCTTGCTGATCGAGAGCGCGCCACTTTGATAGACAACCTTGCCGGCGACGTTGGCAAGCACGGCTGTCGCGTCGTCGTCGCTCACTTTCACGCTGGCATCGAGTCTGACGTCTTTGGGGTGTCGTGTGGGCTTGAGGATGGCTCCGAAGACGTCGACACCTTTCGCACCGGGGACGGCGGGAACCAATGTTCCGATCGGCTGGTCCTCCTTGACCGTGACGATCGAGTTAAGCGTGTAGTAGTTGACCGGCGAATCCCCCTGCCAATCCTGCTCAACACCTTTGAGGGACTCATGCCAAAGGAATTCGCCGTCTTTTCCTTCAATAACAGGGCGTCCTTTGGCGACCAGAAACTGCTTCGGCGGCTCGTCCTCAAATGCGATCGAGCCGACGGCTGCGTTGATCCGCTCGAGAACGGAATCATCCACGGCGATCTTTGCCTCTTCGAGCGCGGCAACGATCTCTTCCGGAGTGAGCGGCAGCGGGTCGTCAGGATCACTGGGACGGACCCAGGCTTCCAAGCGGTCTTTGCTGACCTCAACGACGAGGCGGCTTGTTGTTTGGGTGTCTTTGGCTGCCATTACATCATCCTTCGTGCGGATATAGTTGATCAGAACGCCTTTGGCTAAGAGCCTATCCTAAAACCCCTGTGGGACCGGCTCAGCCGATCTAACGCGGCTTTCCAGCCGGTCAAAGGACAGGTTGGAAAACCTGTCCCACAGTCTTGGCATAGGCACTAAGCGATCGAGCGCCTGCACCGTGCATGCCCTCCGCCCGCGGCGTTATGCGCCGGCAACAGCATCGGGCATAACGAGCTCGTCCGCCGTCAATGCCTTGTCAACATCCAGTAATATCTTGACATCATCTTTGACCTTCCCCATGCCGAGTATAAAGCCCGCATCCACAGAGGTCCCCAGTTGTGGAGGCGGCTCGATATCGGCGGTGGGAATGTCATGCACCTCCCGCACAGTGTCTACGATGATCCCCATCATGATTCCAACATCCACGACCACGATGCAGGTCCGGGCGCGTCAGCGTCACAACGCGGATCGGTCCTCGACGGCGCGTCAGAGTCCTCCACCGCGTCGTCCTTGTGGTCCGACGCGGATTCGCTTGCGGGCGAGGGCTTATCTTCTTCTGCTTCTTCTGCGGGATCCTCAAAGACGCGGTCCAACTTGGCGGCGACCGTCTCGTCGCTTAGTTCGTCTCGGACGAGGTTCCCGTGGCTGCCGGTGGGTGACGAAACGGCGATCTTCTCCAGGGCGACGACCTGCTCCAGGATGGCTGTCATCGCTTCCCGAGTGTCTTCAACGTCGCCGAGAATGACCGCCTCCAGACTCTTGGCCAGTTTCGCAGCCGGTCCGCTCCAGGGTGCCGTTCCCTCAGCACCGTCCGGTTGAGGCGCTCCAAGCAGCCCTTCGCACACTGAGTGCATCTTGGCCAGTGTGGGCAGGTCTTCCTGATCGACTCCGCTGGCCAGTTTGTTTAGCTGCTCGATAAACGACTGGATTGAAGCGCTATCTGAGGTTTCGCCGTTCATCCCGTACCTTCTCATTGGTTAGTGTCAGGCCCACGTACCATCGGCCTGCCAACTGCCGTCGAACAACATCACGGTGGAGGTTCCTTGACGTGAAACAAACTGTCAGTACACACTATGGAACCACTCTCTGATCGTCCGCTACGCGCAGGTCGTTAAGGAAAATCAGGCACCGGAAGGTCCGTGTTTCAGGATGGCCGATTCTCGCCCCACTCAGGCGCTGCTGGAATGTCCGGTAACATGGAGAGAGTGACCTAAGTCGAACTTAGGCCTTGATGATTTTGTTTCGGCCCTTCTTGACGGCGGCGGTGGCGTCGCGGGTATCGACCACCAGCCTGGCGTTTTCGACAATCCAGGCGTAATCGTAGGCCGTGTGGTCGGTGGCGATCAGCACGCAGTCGTAGCTTCTCAACATCGCGGCTGTGAGCTTCCTGCTTGTCATACCGAGGTTGTGTTCGCGTTGTTTGTGGGTTCGCGGTATGTGGGGGTCGTTGTAATCGACCTTGGCCCCGCGGCTGCGTAGCATCTCGATCAGCTCGATCGACGGGGATTCTCGCAGGTCGTCCACGTCTTTCTTGTAGGCCAGCCCCAGCACCAGGATCTTCGAGCCGTTGATGGCTTTTTTTGCACGGTTGAGCCCGTCGGCAACCCGCTGGACCACATGCTGCGGCATGGACTGGTTGATCTCACCGGCCAACTCGATGAAGCGTGTGGCCATGTCATGCTGCCGCGCCTTCCAGGTCAGGTAGAACGGATCGATCGGGATGCAGTGCCCGCCCAGCCCCGGGCCGGGGTAGAATGGCTGAAAGCCGAACGGCTTGGTTGCGGCCGCCCGAATCACCTCCCAGATGTCGATGCCCATGCAGTCAAAGAGCAGCTTCAACTCATTGACCATGGCGATGTTGACGCTGCGATAGACGTTCTCCAGGATTTTGCAGGACTCGGCCACCTCGCAACTGGAGACCGGCACGACCTGAGAGATCGCGGCGCCGTAAAGCGCTGACGCCAACTTGCGGCTTTTAACGCCCAGTCCGCCGACGACCTTGGGGATTGTCTCGGTGGTGTAGTCGGTTCGGCCTGGGTCTTCGCGCTCCGGCGAGTAGGCCAGGAAGAAGTCGCATTCCGCCTTTAGTCCGCTGGTTTCGAGAATCGGCTTGACGAGATCGCGCGTCGTGCCCGGGTATGTGGTGCTCTCGAGCACGACCAGTTGTCCCCGGCGCAGGTTGTCGGCGATCAGGTGTGCGGTGTTCTCGACGTAGGTCATATCAGGGTCGCGCGTCTTGCTCAGCGGGGTCGGCACGCAGATCAACAGGGCGTCGCACTCGCGCAACGATTTGGGATCGTCCGAGGCGACAAACCATTCCTTCTCCACCAGCGCGCGGATCTGAGATGATGGAATATGCTTGATGTAGCTCTTGCCGGCGTTGAGCGATTCGACCTTGGCCGAATCGACGTCGAAGCCCAGGCAGGCAAAGCCGGCCCCGCAGAAGGTGCGCACCAGGGGCAGACCGACGTATCCCAGGCCAACCACGCCGACGCGAGCCGTTCGATTCTTCACCGCATCGAGGAATTGCTTATCCGACAAAGGCTTTCTCCGTTTGGAACGAGCCGTGATCTTAGCGTCGGCAGGCCTGCGGTCGCAAATTTTCTGTGTGTTTCTCGGCTTCATGGTCTTGTGGATCCCTGGGGCTTGGGGCGGCGGTTTGCGGGACCGTCGCGATGTCGTCAGGCCGGATTCCTCTCACACAGCCGTGGGACGCCCCGCGGCCTCTTGCTGCGGTAATATAACCACACTATCGACCTGCCCGTGCGGCGGCTACAATTGAGGCAGTCGCGTTGAATACGCTCGATGACGGATGATTCCCCCATGCCACGCAAAATCCACCTGGCACGCCCCAATATCACACAGTCGGAGATCGACGCCGTTGTGGCCGTGCTCCGCACGCCGAATCTGTCTTTCGGGCCTAAGCTGACGGAGTTTGAACGGGCGTTTGCAGCCTACTGTGGAACCACCGAGGCGGTCGCGTGCTCAAGTGGAACTGCCGCCTTGCACCTGCTGATCCGGGCTATGGGGATCGGGCCGGGGGACGAGGTGATCACCACGCCGTTTTCGTTCATCGCGTCGGCGAACTGCGCCCTGTACGAGGGGGCGACGCCGGTCTTCGTGGATGTTGATCCGGATACCTGGAACATCGATCCCGCAAGAATCGAAGAGGCGATCACCCCGAACACGCGGGCGGTGATCGCCGTGGATGTCTTTGGGCAGATCGCCGACCTCGACCCGATCATGGCTCTGGCCCGGAGGCACGGGTTGCGCGTCATAGAGGATTCCTGCGAGGCGTTGGGCAGCCGATACAAGGGGCGCCCTGCCGGTTCGATCGCGCACGCGGGGGCGTTTGGCCTCTACCCCAACAAACAGATCACCACCGGCGAAGGCGGGATGATCACCACAAGCGACGCCGACCTGGCCCGGTTGGCCCGGTCGTTGCGCAATCAGGGGCGGGAGGGAAACAGCGGCTGGCTGGCGCACGCCAGGCTTGGATACAACTACCGAATGTCCGACATCAACTGCGCCCTGGGACTGGCCCAGCTTGAGAGAATCGACGAAATCATCGCCGCCCGATCAATCGTGCAGGACATGTACCGGCGGCGGCTGGCCGACGAGAAACGCATCCGGATGCAGCGCATCGATCCCGACGTAGAGATGAGTTGGTTCGTGCTGGTGGTGCGCCTAGCAGACGCCTATGACAGAGCGGATCGGGATGTCCTGCTGGCCCGGCTTGGCGAGCGTGGTATCGGGTGCGGCAACTACTTCGCCCCGATTCATCTTCAGCCGTTTTACGTCGAGCGATTCGGCTTTGGGCGCGGCGACTTTCCGAACTGTGAGGCGCTGGCTGATCGGACCGTGGCTCTGCCGTTTCACCATGAACTGACCGAAGACGATGTGGATTACGTGTGTGACGAGCTTCGGCGTTGTCTTTGAAGGTCCGAGCTGCCGGGCGGCCGGCGAAGAAACGGAGCGTTTGTGGTACGGGCAGATCGTGGCCCGGCGTTTGTCGCCCGGCGCGCGTCGCCCGGCGCGCGTCGCCCGGCGCGCGTCGCTGAAACCGGCTTCAGATCACCGTCTGGAGGTTGCCTTTTCTTTCCACCCCTGATTTGGTAATATGGGAAGCATGTGCGGTGGGGGGCGGCGGCGCCTGTCTCGCGCAAGGCGATAAAAAGAAAGGGGAGAATGTGATGTTTTGGGGTCTTCGCCATTGTCTACCGGTGCTACGCCGCGAGAACCTCGCGGTCGCCGCGTTGATCGGTTTCTTGGTCGTATCTGTCGGGGTTCGCGACGCCCTTGGGCAGCCCGTCCCGGAACAGAGCCGCGAGGTGCCGGTCAATATCGACTCGGGGATCGTGCGAAACACCGGCGAGTCGCCGGTGCCACAGCCTGCCGTGATCTGGTCGGTGCTGATAGAGGAGCCCGAGGCGCTCTGGATTCGGCTCAACTTCGCGACGGCGATTCTGGGCGAGGTGCCGCGCACCGGCGCCGGCTCGATACTTCGAATAACGTCCGTCGAGGACGGCGCGGCACAAGTGCTTGATACTGTCACGATTCGTCAGTGGCAGTTTGCCAGCGCTTACTTCAACGGCAGCGCTGTGCTGGTCGAGCTTATCGCACCCCCCAACGGTCGGGCGAACCGGATCGTCATAGACAAGCTTACTGCAGGAGAGCCGCCGGAGGGGTCGATGATCCTGACGATCTGCGGCCCGACGGACGATCGAATCCTCTCCGATGATCCGCGCGCCGGGCGGACCGCGCCGACCGGCTGTACCGCCTGGATGATCCACGACGCCGCCCATTGTTTCGTGAGCGCGGGTCACTGCGTAGCGGGCTCCGTCCAAATCGTTGAGTTCAACGTGCCGCTGTCAGGCCCCAATGGTGAGAAGCGCCACCCGCCGCCGGAGGACCAGTATCCGGTCGATCCGGCCTCTGTTCAGGGCTGGGGTCGTGGCGTGGGAGACGACTGGGGCCATTTCGGATGTTTTCCCAACCCCATCACCGGTCTGACACCCTATGAAGCTCAGGGGGACGCTTTCGTGCTGGCGGCGACGCCGCCGCCGGTGCAAGGGCAGGATATCCGCATCACCGGCTACGGGACGACGAGCTCGCCTATACCGCCGGAGTGGTACTGCGTCCAGAAGACACACGCCGGTCCTTACTACAGCTTTGATGGCACTACGGTTCGATATCAGACCGACACGACCGGCGGCAACTCGGGTTCTCCGGTCATCAACGAGGATACCGGCGAAGCCATCGGCGTTCACACGCACGGCGGGTGCGAAGTAGGCGGTGGAGCCAACCACGGCACCGGCAGTAATCATCCTGGCTGGAAGAACGCCATCGCCAATCCGAAGGGGGTCTGCGCCGTCGGTCTGAAGTTTGAGTATCCCAACAGCCGCCCGGAGCTGATCGATCCTTCCGGCGGAACGACGATGCGGGTAGAGGTTTCCGGGCTGAACGGGGGCGTACCCGAGCCCGACACGGGCAAGCTCTATTACGACGTTGGCAACGGGTTTGAAAGCGTGCCCATGACGCAAGTGTCACAGAACGTGTACGACGCGGAATTCCCGCCGGCGGGCTGCGGCCTGCAGGTGCGATACTACGTCGGCGCGGAAACAACCGAAGGGCGCGAGATGACCGACCCGCGAAACGCGCCGGCGTCGAGCTACTTTGCGCTCGCGGCCGTTGGATTGGACATCGTGCTGGATGACAATTTCGAGCGTGACCTCGGGTGGACGGTGGAGAACATCGACCTCCAGGACGGCGCCTGGGAGCGCGGCGTGCCGGCCGGCGGCGGCGCGCGCGGCGATCCGCCCAACGATTACGATGGTTCGGGGCAATGCTATGTAACCGGCAACCGGCCTGACTCCGACGTGGACGGCGGGCCGACACGCGTGACGTCGCCCAGCATCGACATGAGCGCCGGCGACGGGTTCATCAGTTACGCCCGCTGGTTCACCAACGACGACCGCGACGACCGGCTGGTGGTTGAGGTCTCCGACGATGACGGCCAATCCTGGACTTTGGTGGAAAGCGTCGGTCATTCGGACTCGTGGGTGGTGAGCCAGTTTCGGCTTACGGAGTTCGTGACGCCGACGGACCAGGTGCGCATTCGCTTTAGCGCCTCGGATAATCCCAACAACTCCGTGACGGAGGCGGGGCTTGATGCGGTGAAGGTCGCCATGCCGCGCTGCGAGCCGCCGTGTGAAAACATCGAAGCCCTCGAGGTTCGCTGCACGGCCCGGGGCAAGCTGAAAGCAAAGATATTTACGGATTTGCCGCGCGGCGTACACGTCGCACTAACGAACAATGGAGCGAACCCGCGCCAGGCCGTGATCAATAAGCGCGGCAAAGGCAAGGCGAAATGGCGTAAGCAGTCAGGTCAGCACGAGGTCTGCGTCGACGGTTGCCCGGATATTTGCGAATCCGCGCAGTGCCCATAGTCGACCCCCGGACCGGAAGAAAAAAGGGGGCATTCTGTTTTTCCTCTGAAGAGAACTCGACAGTCAGAAGTTCTCCCAGCCTAAGTCGGCGATCAGAGGCGGGCGTTTCCCTTTAGCAGTCTCATATTCAGAAGCGTCATTTCTTCAACGATGGCGAGCAACGTTTTGTAGTTGGCC
>Ga0114922_10004302_pt1 | contig 13209 bp, 11 predicted proteins | sample AartaG_FD_100975 | JGI IMG/M metagenome (GOLD analysis project Ga0114922, IMG submission 100975) | Deep subsurface microbial communities from Aarhus Bay to uncover new lineages of life (NeLLi) - Aarhus_00045 metaG | ecosystem: Environmental > Aquatic > Marine > Oceanic > Sediment | place... | reverse complement strand
CTTATTTTAACGAATTCTTCCACTTTTAACTCTTCTGCTCTTTTCTGCCATTCTACCCCGGCTCTGGCTAATGTTTCTTTTATAATTTCTTTCTCCATCCCTAATCCTCTACTAAGGGTGTTACCTAGCATCTTACGCCGCGTAGAAAAAGCTATTTTTACCAGCGTGAAGAATCTCTCTTCCTTTCTTGCTTGATGTTCTTTTTTCTTTTCTATCTTCACGACAGTGCTTCCTACCCTGGGTCTGGGAATAAAAACCTGCGGCGGAACATCTATTATTTTAGTAATCTCAGCATAATAGTTAATAAGCACGGTTAGTGCACCTCTCTTCTTGCTTCCAGGCTGAGAAGCAATTCTTTCTGCTACCTCTCTTTGTATCATTACCACCATAAATTCGGGCCATTCACTCTTGACTAACTCCAAAAGAAGAGGAGAAGCGAGATAATAAGGCAGATTTCCTACTATTTTGACTTTCTCTCGTTGGTTATTTAATCTATCCATAAAAGAAGCTCTGGTTATATCCTCACAGATTATTTTCAAATTAGGATATTCCCCAACTTCCTTTTTTAGAATCTGGTACAATTTTTCATCAATCTCTACGGCAATTACTTTTTTGACTAATGGAATTAGTTTTTCTGTTAAGACACCTGTCCCTGCTCCTATTTCCAGGACTGTATCTTCTTTGTTTAATTTAAGAGCTTTTATTATCCTGCTCACAATGTGGGGGTCAATGAGAAAGTTTTGCCCCAATTTCTTTTGAGGAGTAAAGCCGTACTTGTCCCACAGATACTCTGTTCTTTCTCTTAATTTCATTTTTCGTCAATCGTGAATTACCTTTCGGTGCTGGCCGATCTGGTTCTATCCTTCATTCTTTATCTCCCCTCTCCTCAATCCTCTCCCCTGTGGGGAGAGGGAAGGGGTGAGGGGGCGAGCATCTAGGATCGAGTGTCATTTTTTGCAGGTTTTCTTACTAAACGCTATCCGCTAGACGCTATACGCTTTTCTGAATGCGGGGAAAGAGTGGTGCCCCTTCTTTTACCTTTGTCCCCGGTTTCAGTTGTCCCCATATTATAGCCTTATCCAGTATTTGACTTTCTATATTTTCTTCAATCCCTAACTGCGTCCATATCTTTTGAGCTGAGTCAGGTATAAAAGGAAAAAGTATGAGGGCAAGGATACGTAGAGTTTCCAGGAGATTATAGAGAACATCATGGAGTTCTTTCTGTTTAGTTTTTTCTTTTGCTAATTGCCAGGGAGCATTTTTATCTATATAAAGGTTGGATAATTTCACTATTTCCCAGATACTTGACAGAGCCTGCGAGAAAGCAAGCACATTCATTGCTGAATCTAGTTTAGAGAAGACTTTCTCTGTCTTTTCTTTTAGTTCTCCTCCGTCTTTATAGAATGGAGGAACCTTTCCCTGGCAATATCTTATTACCAGCGGAATAGTTCGGTTAAGCAAATTCCCCAGATCATTGGCAAGGTCACTATTTACCCGCTTTACAAAAAGAGAAGTGGAGAAATTGCCATCCTGCCCAAAAGGAACTTCTCGCAGGAGAAAATAACGCAGAGAATCTACCCCGTATTTACCTATTATTTCCTCTGGGTCTACTACGATTCCTTTAGATTTAGACATCTTTGCTCCCTCTATTTGCCACCAGCCATGGGCGAAGACCATCCGGGGAAGTTCTATTCCTAGAGCCATCAGGATGGCTGGCCAGATTACCGCGTGAAACCTCAAAATATCTTTACCGATTAGATGAACATCTGCCGGCCAGTAGGCAGAGAATCTCTCGCCGTTGAGAGTGTACCCCAGAGCAGAAATATAGTTAATAAGAGCGTCAACCCATACATAAATGGAGTGTTTCTTTTCTATCGGGCAGGGAATCCCCCAATCCAATCTTAATCTGGTAAAACTAATATCTTTCAACCCTCCCTTGATGAATTGGACCACCTCGTTTCTTCTGGTAGCAGGAAGGACAAAGGAGGGGTGAGATTCAAAATGCTTCAGAAGGGGCTCCTCGTACTTGGACAGTCTAAAAAGGTAGCTTTCCTCTTCTATTCTTTGTACTTTTCTGGCGCATTCAGGACAAAATTTTTTTTGTTTCAGTTGTGATTCCAGCCAGAAACTCTCGCAGGGAGTGCAGTACCACCCTTTATAGGTTCCCTTGTAAATGTCATTTTGTTCGTACAGTCTTTTGAATATCGTCCTTACTACTTCAGTATGTCGGGGCTCGGTAGTTCGAATAAAATCGTCGTAGGAAATATTGAGATTCTTCCCGAGAACTCTGAAACGGTCAGTCATTGTATCAACTAGTTCGGCAGGAGTTATTCCTTTTCTCTCAGCTGCCTGAGCGATTTTGTTTCCATGTTCATCCGTTCCGGTTAAGAAGAATACATTATATCCTTTCAGGCGGTAATATCGAGCCAGAGTATCAGCAGCTATGGCTTCACAAGCATGTCCCAGGTGAGGCGGATCATTAACATAGGAAATAGCGGTAGTTATATAAAATTTCTTCTTCAAAGGATGTTTCCTTTTATTCTTGCTATTAATCTTGATCTTTCGTTCTATCCTATCAAATGGGTAATTGAGTGTCAAGAAATGTCGTTTCACGACATTTCTCGTATATCGTATATCGTATATGGTATATCGTAAAAGGCTCTGAAACACAGAACACAATCCATTCACGCACTCTTGGTTTTCGATATACGATATACTATATCCTATATACGATTCACCATTTGACCAGGGAGATAAAATTCATATAATATGAATGTAGCAGAGAGTTTCATCGCAGAGGGGGACAGATGAAAATAAAGTTATCAGCCTCGGTTATGTGTGCGGACCTTTCTTGTCTAAAGAAAGATGTCAAGTTATTAGAAGAGGGGGGAGTTGACTATTTGCATTTTGATATTATGGATGGACACTTTGTTCCTAATCTTACTCTTGGGTCAGGCATATTACGGTCATTAAGAAAGATAACTGCCCTGCCTTTTGATACTCATTTGATGATTGAAGAGCCTGCCAGGTACGTTCCTGTTTTTGCCAAAGCAGGTAGTAGCTTAATTTCAGTTCACCTGGAGGCCTGTTCTCATTTAAATAGGACGATTCAATTGATAAAGGAAAATGGGGCGAGAGCAGGGGTAGCTCTCAATCCAGCAACGCCTCTTTGTCGATTGGATTACATCTTAGAAGAGGTGTCTCAGGTACTGATAATGACGGTTAATCCAGGCTTTTCTGGTCAGAAGCTTGTTCCGATTACTATGTCTAAGATTGAGAAATTGAGGGAGATAATTGAGAAAAAAGGTCTTAAAATAGATATCGCGGTTGATGGAAATGTCAGTTTTGCCAATGCTCCGGTGATGGTCAAAGCAGGAGCCAATATTCTGGTATGCGGAACCTCCAGTATTTTCCATCCTCAGTTGGGGATTAAAAAGGGAATTGCAAAACTCAGAGAGGCTTTAAAATAGCCAGTATTTTGACTTTTTCTTTCTCTATGTTATATTACCAACAAAGAGTTGCGGGAGAGGTTGATGGAGCGAGTATTTATTTTTGATACAACTCTGCGAGATGGAGAACAAACTCCTGGAGCAAGCCTTACTGTTAGAGAAAAGTTGGAGATAGCCAGACAGTTGGAGAAACTAGGAGTGGATGTTATCGAAGCGGGTTTTCCAGCTACATCTCCGGGAGATTTCGAAGCAGTAAGACGGATTACTCAAGAGGTTAGTGCTCCTGTTATTGCTGCTTTAGCCCGTGCTCTTCCCTTCGATATCGAGCAGGCTGGAGAGGCTTTAAAAAAAGCCAAGAAGGGAAGAGTGCATACTTTTATTGGCACTTCTCCTATTCATATGAAGTATCAGCTTAACAAGAGTCCCCAACAGGTGCTGCAGTTAGCACGCAAAGCGGTAATATTGGCTCGAGAGTATACTTCTGAAGTAGAGTTTTCCCCTATGGATGCTACTCGAAGTGACTTTGTGTTTCTATGTGAGGTGATTGAGGCAGTGATTAATGAAGGAGCAGGAGTGATTAATATTCCTGATACAGTGGGATATTCTGCTCCTGAGGAATTCGGGAGTCTAATTCAAAGAATAATGGAGAAAGTACCTGATATAAATGAGACTATTCTCAGTGTTCACTGTCATAATGATTTGGGTATGGCTACTGCCAATTCTCTTGCGGCGATGAAGAAGGGAGCCCGACAAATAGAATGCGCTATAAACGGACTTGGAGAAAGAGCAGGCAATACCTCCTTGGAAGAGGTAGTAATGGCTCTAAAGACAAGAGAGGATTTCTTCTCTTTCTCTACGTCTATCCATACCCAGCAGATTTATCGAACAAGTCGTCTTGTATCTCGCCTTACAGGCATCTTTGTCCAGCCTAACAAAGCAATTGTGGGTGAAAATGCTTTTCGGCACGAGTCCGGCATTCATCAGGATGGAGTACTTAAAAAGGCAGCTACATTTGAGATAATGAGCCCCTCTTCAATTGGTGTGAAAGGAGAAGGGTTGGTTTTGGGTAAACTTTCAGGAAGGCATGCTTTCAAAGAAAGACTCAAAGAACTCGGATTTTTACTAAAAGATAAAGAATTGGAGTTAGCCTTTGGGGCTTTTAAAGAGCTTGCAGACAAGAAAAAGAATATTTATGATGAAGATCTTGTATTTATCGTAGAAGATAAAATATCAGAAATTCCAGAAGTCTATACCCTTGACTATATTCATACTGTCACCGGCAACAAAATTCTTTCTACGGCTACCGTTAGAGTGAAAAAGAAGGGCGAGATGTTCCAGGAAGCCGCTTGCGGTGATGGGCCGGTTGATGCTGCTTACAAAGCTATAGACAGAATTACAGGGATAAGATTAGCTTTAGTGGATTATTCTATTCGTTCGGTGACAGGAGGAAAGGATGCTTTGGGTGAGGTTATGATTAAGGTTAAGGGGGAAAGGAACCTTATTACTGGGAAAGGAGCGAGTACCGATATCATTGAGGCTAGTGCTAAGGCTTATATTAATGCTATTAATAGATTAGTCTATCGGCAGAGGAATAGTAAATGAAAGAGGAGCTGGGAAAACTCAAAGACGAAGCAGAGAAGAGAATCAGACAAGCTAAAGATGAGAAAGAGTTAGATGGGGTACGAATTGAGTTTTTAGGAAGGAAACAGGGTAAAATTACTCACATTCTAAGAAACCTAAAAGACCTTCCTCCTGAAGATAAACCTCTCGTAGGCGGGCTAGTTAACAAAATAAAGCAATTTGTACAAAAAGAGATTGAGGAGAAAAAGAAGAAGATAGAAAAGAAAGAAATAGAAGGATATATTGATATAACTCTTCCTGGAAAAAAGCCTCTTCTGGGCAGATTACATCCTATTACCCAGACTGTCCGAGAGATTAAGAGAATCTTCATTGGATTGGGCTTTCGTGTAGTAAGTGGCCCAGAGATAGAGACAGAGTATTATAACTTCGAAGCCTTGAATATGCCTCGTTACCATCCAGCCAGAGATGAACAGGATTCATTCTATTTAGATGATAACTATCTTTTGCGTACCCAGACTTCGCCGGTGCAAATTAGAGTGATGCAGAAGGAGTCTCCCCCTATTCGCATTATCGCTCCAGGTAGATGTTATCGACGTGATGCTGTTGATGCCTCCCATTTTCCTATGTTTCATCAAATAGAAGGATTAGCCGTGGATAAGAAAATAACTTTTTCCGACTTAAAAGGCTCTCTTACTTATTTTGTTCACCAAATGTTTGGCAGAGACACAAAACTTCGTTTTCGTCCCAGTTTTTTCCCTTTTACCGAGCCCAGCGCTGAGGTAGATATTAGTTGCATTATGTGTAAAGGTCTAGGGTGTAGAGTATGTTCGGGTAAGGGATGGCTAGAGATATTGGGAGCAGGCATGGTAGATCCGGAGGTATTCAAGAAGGTTGGCTACGATCCAGAAAAATACCAGGGGTTTGCCTTTGGTATGGGACCAGACCGGATTTGTATGTTAAAACACGGTATCGATGATATTCGTCTATTCTTTCAGAATGACCTTCGATTCTTAGAGCAATTTTAAGATAGTTCATTGTTCATAGTTTATTGTTCATCGACAAAAACAACACTCTCCTCTCCCTACAGGGGAGAGGATTAAGGTGAGGGGTACGAACCAGATATGAGGAATGGTCTTAAGCCTTACGCATTTGGTTTAATCAATGAACTATGAACAACGAACTATGAACTAAATATGGGGCTTAAATGATAGAATTTGAGTCTGCTTCTTCCAAGTCTTCATCTATATCAGCCACAAAGCCCTCTTCTGTTCAAATAAAGGTTTTGGGAATAGGGGGAGCAGGCTGCAATATTTTATCTCGAATAAGTTCTTCTTTTCCGGCGCGGATGGAATCTATTGCTGTTAATACTGACCTGAGGTGCTTGGAAAAATGCAAGACAAAGAAGAGACTGCAGTTAGGAGCTACTATCACCGGGGGGTGGGGAGTAGGCGGTGATGCGGAAATGGGGAGGCGAATTGCTCTGGAAGAAAAAGAAAAAATCAAGCAAATACTGCGGGGAGCAAACCTTACTTGCCTTGTTTTTGGCTTAGGAAAGGGCACCGGTACAGGAGTTTCTCCTGTGATAGGTCAGTTAGCTAAAGAGCTCGGTAGTTTGACTATGGGATTTTCCATTCTTCCCTTTGATTTTGAAGGAGAGAAAAGAGTTTCCTTAGCTAAGAAGAGTATTCAGGAGATGGAAAAGGCAGTAGACGGTTTGATGATTATTCCTAATGACGTTCTGCTGGGTAATCCTGAGAAGGATTTATCTTTGCAAGAAGGATTTGGGCGAGTAGATGGAATTATGGGGAAAGCTATCCATGTTCTGGACAATTTGCTTTTGCATCCCGGTTTAATAGACATAGATTTTGCCGACTTTAAAGCCTTTCTTCAGAAGAAAGGTCATGTTCAAATGGCCATTGGGAGAGCAAAAGGACAAGGAGCAGCCAGAGATGCAGCCAAACAGGCTATTTCTTCTCCTTTGATGGAAAGGATTTCCTTAAAGAAAGCTAAAGGAGTACTATTCAATATTCTAGGTGGGAAGGATTTGAGTCTATCTGAAGTGGAAAAGGCTGCCCTGGTTATAAAAGAAGCTGTCTCTCCTGGCAGCGAGATTATCTTTGGTGTGGCTATAGATGAGAATTTATCCAGTGAGGCGTCGCTTGCTTTTATGGCAGTGGGAGAGGAGACTATTGGCGGAGCGAGTAGAAAAGGAGCAGAAGGGCCCTATCAGAGCGAGTTAGACTTAGGAGTTTATGAGGATAATTTAGACATTCCTACTTTTTTGAGAAAAAGAAAGAACTAAAAAGGAATTTCGATGTGGCGTTCTCTAAAACGGAATCGGGGCAAGATTATTGGCGGGCTAGGCGGTTTGGCAATGGCTTTACTTTTGATATTTGCCTGGCCTTTAGTTTTAATATTTATTCTTGTGCTTCTAGGAATTTCTTTAGGAGGTATTTTTGACGCAGCAAGAAAAGTGGGGGTTTTTCTAGATCGTCTCTTTTCTTACAAAAAACCTCCCAAAGATGATTAACTTGGTTAAGATTGTTCTTTTTTTAAGAAAGGACTTTGTATCTATTCAGCCGTAGTACATTTATATGTTATTGCGAGGAGCGATAGCGACGAAGCAATCTCGGTTTTGTTGCTCGGAATAAACTCCACAACCCCTAGATTGCCACGCTCCTTCGGAGCTCGCAATGACAGTAGTATACGTGCTTTAGTGAATAGTTTCTTTATTCCTTATAATTTTTGAATTTTTTGTTTCTTACTATACGCTATCCGCTAAAGGCTATGCGCTATATTTGTTGAAAGGATAATTATGAGAAAAAATGGACGATTAGCTGATGAACTGCGGAAAGTAGTCATTCAAAAGGAGTACGTTAAGTACGCCCAGGGTTCTGCTCTGATAAGTCTAGGGAATACAAAGGTGATTTGTGCGGCTATGGTGGAGGAGAGGGTTCCTCTTTTTCTGCGAGGAGCAGGGCAGGGGTGGCTCACCGCAGAGTACAGCCTTCTTCCTTATTCCAGTCCCAATCGTATTCTTCGGGAAAGGGAACAGAAGAGGGGTAGATCCTATGAGATTCAGAGGTTGATTGGTAGATCTTTACGAGCAGTAGTAGATTTGACTGAATTGGGAGAACGTACTATTTGGGTTGATTGCGATGTTATCCAGGCAGACGGAGGGACAAGATGTGCCTCCGTTACCGGAGCCTTTATTGCCTTAATGGGTGCCGACAGATGGCTCAGAAGGAAGGGAATAATAGAAGGGTCGATAATTGGGGATTTTCAGGCAGCTATTAGCGTGGGAATTAGTGGGGGAGAAAGGCTATTAGACCTCTCCTACCAGGAAGACTCCAAAGCTAGCCTGGATATGAATGTGGTGATGACAGAAAAGGGAGATTTGACAGAAATTCAAGCTAGTGGAGAGGGTATTTCCTTTTCCCGGGATGATTTCAATAGACTCCTTGATTTAGCTGGTAAGGGAATAGAAAGGCTCATAAAACTTCAAAAGGAAGTGTTGGAGATTTAAGAGTGGACCTGGTTTTGGCTACAAAAAATTTGGGCAAGATTAAAGAAATTAAAGATGCCTTAAAAAAGCTGAAATTGAGAATATTTACTTTTGGAGATTTTCCTGATTTCCCTGATGTTGAAGAAGATGAAGACAGTCTTTATGGTAATGCTCTTAAAAAAGCCAGAACCATAGCTAAGTTTAGCCGGAAACTATCTTTAGCTGATGATTCTGGGCTGGAGGTAGAAGCCTTAGGAGGAGCACCAGGAGTTCTCTCTGCCCGTTTTGCTGGCCAAGAAGCCTCTTATGAGGATAATAATCTAAAACTTCTTTCACTTCTCGAAGGGGTTTCTCTTGACAAACGCAAGGCAACTATTAGATGTGTCATAGCTATCAGTGAGGGCAATAAGGAAAGGGTAGTGCAGGGAGTCTGTAAAGGGACAATCCTTCCTGAGATGGTAGGTAGCAATGGTTTTGGTTATGACCCGTTATTTGAACCTGAAGGCTCTGGCAGGAGCTCTGCTCAGATGAGCTTAAAAGAGAAAGGGAAAATCAGTCATCGAGGCAGGGCTTTAAGAAAAGCCAAGGAAATTTTAAAAGATTGGGAAAGCCGCCTGGTTCTTGGTCTTACCGGAAGTATTGGTTCTGGTAAGAGTACCGTAGCCAGAATGTTTCAGGAGTTGGGAACAGAGATTATTGATGCAGACAAAGTGGGACACAGTCTTCTTGAAAAAAAAGAAGTGAGGGAGAATATTGTCAAGAATTTTGGCAGTTCCGTATTAGACAAAGAGGGAAAAATCGAAAGAAGAAAACTGGGGAAAATAGTCTTTCAGGATAGGAAAAGATTAGAGGAGCTCAACTCTATTATCCATCCTTTGATATCCAGTGAAATAAAGAGAAAAATTACCTTTAGTGAGGCCCGCATAATCATGATAGACGCCGCTATACTTCTGGAGACAGGTTGGGATAGTCTGGTAGATAAAGTTATTGTAGTTAACGCATCCTATGAAACTCGAAGAAAGAGGATAAGAAAAAGCAGCCTGCTCAGTTCAAAGGAAGTTGAGGGAATAATAAAGGCTCAGTTTTCTCAGGATGAGAAAATTCAGAGGGCTGATTTCCTTATCAAGAACGAAGGGAATATTGAGGAAACCAGAAAACAAGTCGAACAAATCTGGAAGAGGTTCGTTGCTTGTCGCTAGTCGCTCGTTGCCTATACTCTCTTTCTTACTTTCCGGAAGGAAAAACGTGCTGTCAATATTTTGTCGGTATTGAATATGCGGACGGTGATATACACTAATGTAGCGGCGAACAGACCCATATAAGCCATCCCTCCTATTACGGGAAGATAGTTATGAAAAATGAGGGCCTTGGCGGCGATGGTAGGATGCGAAAAGGGAATGAGATACAGAAGGACCTTGAGCACAAGGGGAAGGTTTTCTAAATCTTTGAACATCAAGACGAAGAAGGGAAACATTACCAGTAATACTATGGGCATGTTCATGGTTTGAGCACTTCTTGCATCCTGAGCAAATAACCCCAGAATCATAGCTAAGGAAAGAGCGGTAAGAATGGCTAAGAAGAGGGAAGCTCCTAAGAGTAAATAGCTCGCAGGAGTCATTACCAGACCCAATTCTTTCACGGCAGTCATCGCCGCTCCGGTTACTTCAGAAGTGAAGGAAGACATATAGTAGCTAAAGCCTATCATATAGACTCCGGCCATAATGAGGGCGACTATGGCTGCTCCTACCATTTTCCCCGCTACAATGGATCTTCTTTTTACGGGCAGGGTTAAGAGAGTTTCCAGAGTTTTATTCTCCTTTTCCATCCCCATTGAGGTTATCACCATTATTCCGGCATACATAATTACCATCATCAAGATAACCGGAATCATAACCGATTGTGAAGTAGCGACACTTCTTATCATAGCAGGATTACCGGGGACAATCTTTTCTCCTACTACTACGAATTCCTTTGTTCTTATGGGATGAATTATGTCTTCTGCCTTTTTATCAGCTACGGTTTCTTGAATAAAATTGAGAGCCATTTCTCGATTTATGTTGTTTATTATCTGTCCCAGGGTACCGCTGGATACCACTTCTCCTATGCTTAGTCCTTTTACTATTGAGTATATCTCTAATTCTGCTCCTTTTATCTCTTCAATATCTTTACCAAATCCCTGTGGCACTATCAGAAGGGCCTTCCCCTTTCTTTCTTTTGTTTTTTCTATTGCTTTTTCCATACTATCTTCATCGATTATACTTATCCGAACATTTTCTAGTTGGGCCATATTCTCTATGAAATTGTGTGAAATTAAGGTTTTGTCGAGGTCTAAAATTGCTGTCTCTATCGGTTTTTTCTCCTCTTCTGTCACTCCCCCGATAAATTTTCCCATCATTCCGAACATAACTACCATAAAAACGAGGGAAATTATCATTTGCCGGGTTATCAGTTCCTTCATCTCTTTTTTGACAAGATTATAGAAGTTATTCATTTTACTACCTCCATAAACACCTCTTCTATGTTCTGTGCCTGGTATTTATCTTTTAATTTCTGGGGAGAACCGGTTTCTAATATTAGTCCCTCGTCTATCAAAGAAACTCTATCACAGAGGAATTCCACCTCCAGCATATTGTGAGAGGATAATAGGACAGTGGTGCCATTTTTGGCAAAGCTTTTAATCAGTCTTCTGATTGCCTGAGAGTTTATTACGTCCAGACCTGAGGTGGGCTCATCTAGAATGGCCAGCTGGGGATTTATCATTAGGGCTCGAGCCAGGAGCAGTTTTCTGGTCATCCCCTTACTGTAGGTACTAACCTTGTCTTTCATTCGCTCACTCAGTTGGGCTATCTCTACTCCTCTCTTTACTACGCTTTTCTTTTCCTGGTTATTCTCCGAGTAAAATTCTGCCATAAACTCCAGGTAGTTTTCACCCGACAAGTTCTTATAAGCGCCGGCTTCTTCGGGAAGATAACTAATACACTCCCTTACCTTGTTGGCCTTCCTGGTAACATCATAACCAAACACCTTGACGCTGCCCGAGGTTACCTGGAGCAAAGTGGAAATGATTCGTAGGGCTGTGGTTTTTCCGGCACCGTTCGGACCTATCAGTCCGAATATCTCCCCTTTATCTACCCCAAAAGAGATTCCCCTTATCGCTCTGACCTTTCCATAATTCTTGGTTAGATTCTTGACCTCAATAGCTTTGTCCATATTTTCTATCCCTTACTAAGCATTCTAACTTGATAGTATAGGAATTTCCTTTTTTCCCTCACCTCAATCCTCTCCCCATGGGGGAGAGGGGAGGGAGAGGGGGTAATTTGACTACCCTTAGCGACTTCTTCTCTTCGACATAATGATGAAAACTCTACTTATCATAGGCACTATCCACATAATGAGTAAGATAGAAAAAAAAGGTGAAATTGTCCAGGCTCTACTTTTTCCTTTTACCTGAGCAATTTCGCCCGTTGGTTGGGCCTGGGGAGATAAATCCTCTATTCTTTCAATCTCATAAGCGAATGCTTTCTCTTGCATAGCCTTATCAGGGTACCATCCCAGAGGGTTGTTTCTTCCCGTTGCTTCAACCCAAATCCAGCCTGACTCTTCATTAAATTTCAGGTTAACATTGGCTTTTTTATATCCAGGTAAATAGAGAAGAGTGGCAGCATGGCCAGGAACCAGGACTATGGCTGTGCGGTAACCGGCTGCCTTATAGAGGGTAGCCAGAAAGACAGCGTAGTCCTCGCAATCTCCCCTTGCTCTCCCTTTTTCTATTTCTCTAGCTATTTCATCTGCATTCTGGGCAAATTCACGGTATCCGAATTGGTCAAGGTCCTGAGTATATCTGATTTGGTTGCGAGCAAACAGGTATATTTTTTCTGCTCGTTGGTAGAAATCGGAATATCTCTCTCGAAACTCCTGACCCAACTTATGGGCAATGTTAGTATTACTAGCAAGACTTTCAAAAATTATTATGGGGCGGAATCCCTCTTCTGTAACCTGAAAGTATCCATCAATACCATTTGGTCTTGTGCGGCATATTTGCCAGGAATCGTAGATTTCTCCCTTTATTTTATAGAAATTCTGGGCAGGAGCCTGCCAGGACAGTATCAGGAAAGCCAGGCAGATTAAGGCAGATGTAGCTATTCTTGTGTTCATCGATTATATCTTTGACTGTACTTCGATATTTGATAGGTTAGTTCTCTTATCTGGTATTGCGTATATCGTATGTCGTATTGCGCAATACGCATTATGTACGACGAAGCTGCTGAATCGTATTTCGTGAATCGTGAATGGTCAATTGTCAGTTAAATTGTGAATATTCAGTGGACCCTGTCATTGCGAACAGGTCCCTCGCTTGTCATTGCGAACGTAGTGAAGCAATCTCTGTTACGTCGCTCGGGATAAATTCCGCAATCTCAGTTTTTGGGGATTGCCACGCCTGCCTTCAGCAGGCTCGCAATGACAAGACAGCCCCACGCGCTCTAAGATGTAGGTTTTCTTGCCGATGAATTATGAGCCAGATTGAGCTATCTTGAACTTTGTTTTGAATTTTGGTTTTGAACTTGCTATGAACCATGAACAATGAACTGTATTACAGGGACATAGTTAGGGCTGCGTGCAAAATTATTCCCAGAAAAACCAGATAGCTAAATACATATATTCCAACGGCCAGGG
>Ga0114922_10004301_pt1 | contig 13210 bp, 13 predicted proteins | sample AartaG_FD_100975 | JGI IMG/M metagenome (GOLD analysis project Ga0114922, IMG submission 100975) | Deep subsurface microbial communities from Aarhus Bay to uncover new lineages of life (NeLLi) - Aarhus_00045 metaG | ecosystem: Environmental > Aquatic > Marine > Oceanic > Sediment | place... | reverse complement strand
TCTTCCGCAGCTGGCTCTTCTTCCGCTGCTTCTTTTTCTGCTTTCTTCTTTACTTCTTCCCTTTCTTTTTCTGGTTTCTCTTTTTCTACTTTTTCTACTTCTTCTACCTTTTCTTCAATTGGTTTTTCTAATTCTTCCTCTACTCTTTCTGGAGGTATAACAACAACAACAATTTCATTAGAGGCTTTTTCAATTTTAACATCTGCAGGAATTTTTAAATCTTTTATTAAAATTTCATCTTCAAAAGTTTTAAGATTTTCAATATTCACTTTTATATCATGGGGAAGATTTTGTGGAAGGGCCTTAACTTCTATTTCTTGAATTTCTTTAATTAAAGTTCCTCCTAAATCTTTCACCGCCGGAGCTATTCCTTCAAAAACTATAGGGACGGTTGCTTCAACTTCTTCTGTGAGTATAGGTTGGTAAAAATCAACGTGAGTGAATTCTTCTGTTAAAGAATCTTCTTTTATTTCGTGAATTAAGACTAAAAATTTTTTTCCTTTTTCTGAACCTGTTGAAGAATCAACTTGAAGAGAAATCAAAGAACTCTCCCCTGCCTCTTTATATATTTCCTTAAATTCCTTTAGATCAGTTTCAATCGGTAGGGGTTTTATCTTGGGACCATATAAAATAGCGGGCAATATCCCTTTTTTTCTTAAGGATTTTACTTTTTTCCCTAAGGTCTTGCGAATTTTAGCTGAAAGAATAAGCATAAAGTCAGTGAACAAGAAACAGTAAACGGAGAACAATAATCTACTAAGAAAGAAAGATGTTCATTGTTCATTGTTCATTGTTCATTGTTTATTGTTTATTTCTTGATGTGGATGCATTGGACAGGGCACCCATCGACAGCTCCTTGATTACATTCAGGTTTTTTGACCTCTAATTCATGGTTGTTGGTTTTGGGATTAATACTCGATTTTAAAAGATTGGATTTTCCATCCTCAGTCATTTCCCAGTATTTTGAACAAACAGCGACGCAAGCGCCGCAACCAATACACTTTTCACGTTCGTAGATAACCTTCATAAGCCACTGATTAATGCGGATTTAACTGATTTATGCGGATGATTTTTATCAGTATTAATTCGCTTAAATCTGTATAAATCCGTGTTTATTTAACAATAAATTCGTTGGAATAAAGCCATTGGTCCTCTCGGAATGTTTCTGAACTATTACAACCGACGCAGATAGGTATAGCAAGTCGATGGACCCCTTCCCGTAAAACTGGTAAAACAAACTCAAATGCTTTAGTCTGTCGGGGTTCAACACATTTTTCAATCAAATCTGTATTTGGACACTCAGAATAATCATAACTTTCCCATTCTGTTTTTTGATTTTTCTTTTCGAGATAGTAAGGATAACAGGAGGAAAAACAGACGTTTTTCTTAAGATTATTTTCAATCTTTACTTTAAAGATATCTCCATCTGTATATTCTGTCTTGTCAGTAAGAACAATCGCTGTTTCTTGATTCCGAGCGCCATATCCAATAGCGAAAATTATAATAATTAAAACCAGTACCATTACTCCAACTGCAACTATTACTTTGTTTCCCATAACATTTAATTATATTATATTTTGTTTTTACTGCCAAGTAGAATTATTTTTTCTTCGACCTTTTTCTGGATAGTATTCTGAACCCGGACTAAAATCTTATAGGGCTTAGGTTCTTTTGCTTTTTTTAAAAATTTTTCCAGAGATTCCTTCCAAACTAATCTCAGCTCCGTGTTAAAGTTAATTTTAACAATACCTCGTCTTATAGCCGTTTTAATATCTTGTTGGGAAATACCTGATCCTCCATGCAAAACTAAAAAACTTGGAGTAATTTTGTTAATCTCTTTTAATCTCTCAAAATCAATCTTTGGCATTTGCTCATACACCCCATGAATATTGCCAATCGCAACAGCTAAACTATCTACTTTAGTTTCTTTCAAAAATTTTACAACTTCTATCAAGGAAGTTAAATCTTTTTTCCTAATCATTACCCCTTTTTTATGAGCCCTTGATTCTCCTTTTATTATACCTAATTCCCCTTCAACTAAAACCCCTTTTTTGTGAGCATGTTCTACAATTTTTTTTGTTCGCTTTATATTTTCCTTCAAAGACAACTCTGAACCATCAAAATGAACCGCATTATAACCATAATCAATAGCTTTCTTAATCCACCTTGAATCTTTGCCATGATCAAGATTTAAAAACACAGGTGTTCGGCATTTCATTTTAGAAATTTCAACTAAAGCAATAATCTCTTTTAACCCCAAAAACTTGCTTTCTCCTTCGGATGTTCCTAAAATTGCCGGGCTTTTTAAATTTTTTACTGCAGCTAAAATTCCTCTTAATTGTTCAATGGTTGAGAAATTAAATTGTCCTATCGCCCATTTTTGTTTTTTTGCTTTTTGAAGATAATTTTGGAGGTTCATTTTAATTTACTCTGTTAAATAGTTGAGGAGCAAATTTAATGGGGCAGGCAGAGATTATTTTTAGAACACAATTCTTTTTGAATTTTAACTTTTGGAATTTTTTTTACTTTTTCAAGCAAACCATTTTTAGCACCTAATTTTTTGAGACAAGAAGTAGCATTCGCTATACCCACCTGAATAGCATCTGTTATATTACTTTTTGAGCGGATAAATCCGGAGATAAATCCTGAAGCAAAAGAGTCGCCGGCTCCAGTTCGATCGACTACTTTTGATTTCGGTGGTTTGGCTCGATACAGGTATTTTCCATCAGAAACAACAACTCCTTTTGGGCCCTTAGTCATGATAGTAATTCCAGGGCAAATTTCATCAATTTTCTTGAAAATTTCTTTTTCCTCTTGATAAGGGATTTTAGTAAGTAAAGATGCTTCTTCTTGATTTAAAATAAGAATATCAACTTTTCCAATAATTTTCTTTAAAGTTTTTTCTGGCAAAAAAAGTTGGCAATTGCCAGGATTAATGGCAATTTTAATTCTATTTTTGTAAACGAAATTAACTATATCTTCAGTGATACTACAAAGTTTTCCTGAAAGCGGAGCTAAATAAAACCATTTTGCTTTTAGTCCTTTCCAGGGGATGTCTTTTTTTCCTAAAATTTCTGAAGCTCCTCGATAAACAAAAATAGTTCTATCATCTTTTAAAGCAGTCAAAACTACTGAATGATTAGTTGCTTTTAATTTCGTTTTAGAAACAAATTGGGTGTCAACATCAAGTGTTTTTAATTCGTTAATTATTTCTTGACCAGCTAAATCATCTCCTACACTGCCACAATAAGCTGTTTTAAAGCCCTGTTTCGCAAAAGTGGTAGCTGTGTTTGTTCCGCCTCCGCCCGAGGAAAAAAATATATCTGAAATTTCAACTTTTGATCCTAAATTAAAGCAAATACCTTTGCCTGTAATAAACCTTTTTTTATCAATCACTTTCTGAAAATTTTTGGGTTTTATGAATATATCCCAGGTAGCTGACCCAAAAGTTATAATATCAAACATATTATTTTTTTAATTGTTTTTCTTTCTGGGCAACGATTAAATAGGTTTTTATTACTACATGAGGGTTTAAAGACATGCTTTCAATTTCCTGCTCTACTAAAAATTCGGCGAATTCCTCATAGTTAGACGGCGCTTCCCCGCAAATTCCTGAATATTTTTTCTTTTCTCTACAAATCTTAATAACTTTCCTAAGCATTTCTTTTACAGCTTCATTTCTTTCATCGCCGATATAAGCGATTTTACTATTATCGCGGTCCACTCCTAAAACAAGTTGAGTTAAATCATTACTACCAATACTGAAACCATCAAATATTTCCAAGAATTTTTCAGCTAAAATAACATTGGAAGGAATCTCACACATCACATAAACCTTTAAACCATCTTTCCCTTTTCCTAAGCCACTCTCTTTTATTAATTGTAACACTTTTTTCCCTTCTTCTATGGTCCGGCAAAAAGGAATCATCACATTTATATTTTTTAACCCGAAAATTCCTCTTGTCCTTTTAATCGCTTCAAGCTCCATTTTGAAAGCAGGTTTGAATTTTTCATCGATATATCGACAAGCTCCTCTAAAACCCATCATTGGATTTGCTTCCTCTCCTTCAAACAATTCACCTCCTATTAAGTTTCTGTATTCATTAGTTTTAAAATCTGAAAATCTGACAATAATTTCTTTTGGATAAACGGCCGCAGCTATCTGAGCAATTCCTTCGGCTAATTCTTTTATAAAAAATTCTTTTTTGTTTTTGTGCTCAACTGTAATTTCAGCAATCCTCTTTTTTAATTTTTTGTCTTTTAATTTTTCGAAATGATAAAGAGCCAAAGGGTGGACTCTAATTTTTTCTGCAATAATAAATTCTTCTCTTGCTAATCCTACCCCCTCGTTTGGTAAAAAAGAGGATTTAAAGGCAGTCTGGGGATCACCGATGTTCATTGATATTTTTGTTTTTATTTTGGGCACTTCTTTCAAATTATGCTTTTTTACCTTAAAAGGAATTTTACCTGAAAATATTCTGCCTTTTAAACCCTGAGTACAATCTGCTGTAACAGTTTGCCTATTTTTCAAAAGCGCGGTTGCTTTTGAGGTGCCCACAATAGCCGGAATCCCAAGTTCTCTGGAAACTATAGCAGCATGACAAGTCTTGCTTCCTTCATCAGTGATAATTGCTGAAGCTATCCTCATTATTGGCAGCCAATCAGGATCTGTCATTTTAGTAACCAAAACTTCTCCTTTTTGGAAACCAGACATTTTAGAAACATCTTTAATTACTTGGATTTTACCAACACCAATTTTTTCTCCAATTGCAATACCAGTTAAAATTGGTTTTTTACTGGTTTCAATTTCATATTCTTCATAGACTCTGGCAGTTTTTGGAGCGTGGACAGTTTCTGGTCTCGATTGAACAATAAATAATTTGCCCGTTTTTCCATCCTTTGCCCATTCTATATCTTGGGGCATCCATTTCTTGTATCTCTCTGAATAATGTTCTTCAATTAAAACAGCCCATTTAGCCAGAGTAAGAATTTCTTTATCGTTTAACGAGAACTTTAATTGTTGATCTGGCCTAACATTTACTTCTTTTAATCCACCTTTTTGAGAATAGATATATTCTTTGGTTTTCCTCCCTAGATTTTTTACAATTATTGATTTAAAACCTTTTTTGAGAGTCGGCTTAAAAACATAAAATTCATCAGGAGTGATCTTCCCCTTTACAATTAACTCCCCTACTCCCCAAATAGAATTAATCAAGACAACGTTAGGAAACCCGGTTTCTGTATCTAAGGTAAATATTATTCCAGAAGAAGCTAAGTCACTTCTTACCATTTTTATTATACCAACCGAAAGAGCAAACTTTAAATGAGGAATTTTCTTTTCTTCTCGGTAAGAAATCACTCTATCATTAAAGGTGGAGGCTAAGCATTTTTTAATTGCCCGCAATAATCTTTCTTCTCCCTTAACATTCAAAAAAGTTTCAAATTGACCAGCAAAAGAAGCATTAGGCATGTCCTCACATACACCGGAAGAGCGAATAGCCACGTCGGGATTTTGGCCGTATTTCTTTTCTAATTTTCGATAAGCTCTTAAGATATCTTTCTTTAAATCTTCGGGAAAATTTGCTTCTAAAATAGCTGTCCTGGATTTTTTACCAACTTCCTGAATACTCCTTATGCTTTCTGGATTAAATTTCTTAAAAATCTCTTTCAATTTTTTATCTAATTTATTTGCTCTCAAAAAACGCCAGTAAGCACGAGTTGTTAAAGCAAAGCCATCAGGAATATTTACTCCTTTTTTTGAAAGAGCTTTATACATTTCTCCCAAAGAGGCATTTTTCCCTCCGACTAACGGAACATCTTCCATTGTGATTTCTTTTAGCCAAAGAATATTTTTCTGTTTTTTTGCCATAACTTCTTTAGTTTTTACGTTTTTAGGTTTTTAATTTTTTTAGCTATCGCCAACTCCTCATCTGTTTGGATTGCTAAGACATTGGTCTTTTTTAAAATATCTATATTTTTACAAATCATATTTCTTATTTTTCTGGAACCTGAACCAATTGCCCCGGTGAAAATCAACAAATCGCAACCGCCCAAAATAGCATGATAAGCTCCAATGTATTTTTGAACACTGTAAATAAAGATATCCAAAGCTAATTTTGCTTTTTTATCTTTTTTCTTAATTCTGTCTAAAACTTTTAACATATTGTCATATCCGCAAATTCCTTTAATTCCAGATTCAAAATTCAATATTTCATCCGCTTTTTCTACTGAAAAATTTCTACAAATTTCTAAAATAATCCCTGGATCAATATTTCCCGGCCTTGTCATCATCACTAGTCCTCCCAGAGGAGTAAAACCCATTGAAGTATCAATTGCTTTCCCGTCTTTTATTGCCGTGATGCTAGCACCGCCTCCTAAATGACAGGTAATTATTTTTAACCTTTTAAATGATCTCCGGAGAGTCTTGGCTCCTTCTTTTGCGACATATTCGTGAGAAATTCCATTGAAGCCATATCTTTTAAAACCGTATTTTCCCTTCAAATCTTCTGGTAAAGGATAATTGGATGCTTTTGAGGGTAATTTACCATAAAATTCTGTATCGAAGACAGCTATTTGAGGAATCTTGCGAAAAACTTTTCTGCTTTTTTTTATTCCTAAAATATTAAAAGGATTATGCAAAGGAGCTAATTTGTTTAGTCTTTTCAACTCTTTTAAGACTTCAGTTGTTATCTTTACCGGCTCTCTAAATTTATTTCCACCGTGAACTACTCGGTGCCCAATTACAGAGATTTTATCTTGGTAAATCTCGAGTTTAGCTAATTCTTCTTCTAAGACCTGAGGATAATTTTTTGCTTTAGAAACAGCTTTCCCCCCAACTCTTTTGGGTTTTAATTTTCTTCCTTCAAATAACTTCCATTTTATTGATTGACTCCCGCAATTCAGGATTAAAATCATAAAAATTTAAAAATCTAAAAGATTAAAAATCCGTAGGATTTTTTGAGTACGCCGCAGGCGTTTCCTTCATCTGTATCTAAATGAAAACACAAAGCGTAATCTTCTCTTACTCTGATTACTACATTATGAAAAATAACAGCCCTCTCCCCCTCTGTTTTAATAGACACACTTTCTCCACTTTTAAAACCAAGTGTATTTGCCTCATCGGAGGTCAGATGCAGATGTCTTTTTGCAACAATTAATCCTTCTTTAATTTCAATCTCATGTTGAGGTCCTACTAAAAAAGCTCCTGGCGTTCCTGTAATGTCTCCCGATAACCTTAAAGGTATTTCCATTCCTAAAGAAAATGAATCAGTGGTACTTAACTCAACTTGGGTCTGCTCACGAACTGGTCCCACTATTCTTAAACCACTTATTTTCTTATCACCAATTCTGATATCTAATTTTTCCTCAGCTGCAAAATCGCAGGGCTGGGTAAGCTGTTTCAGTTTTTTTAATTGATATCCTTTGCCAAAAAGCGCCTCCAAATCATCTTGGGACAAATGAATATGTCTTGCTGAAACCTCAATCGGAATTTTTTTGTTCATAACTTTGTTCAATTATAATATTATAACTCTTTTTTGAAAAACAAAAAAGGTGGGGTTTTCCACCTTTCTCGTGATGTAATTTTTTTATTCTATATTTTTTTCCCTACATACTCGGCAAATTCCGCAAGCCTACAGGCATACCCATATTCGTTATCATACCAGCCAAGAACTTTAATTAAATTATCTTGAACCATTGTCTGAAGAGCATCAACAATTGCTGAATAGGTATCGCCAATATAATCAGTGGAAACCAATGGCTCTTCTTCAACTCTTAAAATTCCCTGAAGTTGCTTTTCAGCTTTTTTAAAAGCTGTGCTTACTTCCTCAATTGTTGTAGATTTTTCTACTTGGACCACTAAGTCCAACACCGAAACAGTTGGCGTTGGCACTCTAAGGGCAATTCCGTCTAATTTTCCTTGTAATTCTGGGATTACTTTGCCAACTGCTTTGGCAGCACCGGTTGTTGTTGGAATAATATTTAAGGCAGCAGCCCTAGTCCTTCTCAAATCTTTATGAGGTAAGTCAAGAATTCGTTGGTCAGTGGTATAGCTATGGATAGTGGTCATAAAACCTTTCTCTATCTTAAAGTTATCATTCAAGACTTTGGCAATCGGAGCTATACAATTTGTGGTACAAGAACTCATATCAACAATTTTATCTTTTTGGGGGTCAAATTTTTCCTCATTAACCCCTAGAACATAACTTGGAATTTCTTCAGATCTGGCGGGAGCTGAAATTATTACATATTTGGCTCCGGCTTTGAGATGTTTTTGAACGCCTTCCCGATCTCTAAAATGGCCTGTACATTCCAAAACAATATCAACATCCAAATCTTTCCAAGGTAATTTTTCAGGATCTGCTTCAGCAAAAACCTTAAATTCTTTACTATCTACAGAAATACTTTCTTCAGTAAAATCAATCCCTTTTTCATACTTTCTATAAATAGAATCATGTTTCAAAAGATGAGCAAGAGTTTTATTATCAGTTAAATCGTTAATTGCAACCACTTCTAAATCAGAATGATTTTCTATAATCCTTCTAAAGGTAGGACGTCCTATTCTACCAAAACCATTGATAGCAACTTTCATCATAATTCTTTAATGTTCAATAATTCGCAAATTTTTTCTTTATTAAAACCAATTATAATTTCTTCATCAATTTTCACCACCGGCACTCCCATTTGTCCTGATTTTTCAATCATTTCATCAAGAGCTTTCTTATCTTTCGAAACGTCAATATCTTCAAACTTAATATCATTATCTTCCAAAAATTTCTTTAGGGTAACACAATAAGCACAACTTGGAGTAGAATAAACTTTTACCCTCTTTGCTTGCAAAGGAACTCTGTTCATATTTTTATTCTATTTGGTCAATTAAGTCTTTAACCTCATCACAAACATCTTTGGGTTGGTTGCCTGTCAATTTACAAATTATGGCAGTCAAAACTTTCGCTTCTTCATCTTCTCCTAATGTTTCACCTGACCCAACTCTATAATATTTACATCCTAAAACTGAAGTCGGTACACCGCCCGTGCTGTATTTTTGAAATACTTCCATATCCTTATCTGCATCCATATTATCATGGAAAGATATGTTGGCTTCAAATCTGGATGCAACTTCTTCTATAATAGGATGTTCCCAATTGCAGTGAGGACAGGATTCGGAACCGAAGAAATATACAATTGGTTTTCCGTTTTCTTTACAGATTTCGTCTTGACTAATTGAAAAGTTTCCAATCGTAGTTCCTTCCTCCACCACAGGTTCTTCTGCTGAATCGAGTCCTTCTGTTAGATTGAGTCCATCCGGGAAAAGCAGATTTCCATTTCGGCTTACATAAGAATTTATTCCTTGACCCTGAAGAGTAAAACTTACTTTATAGACACCATTTTCTTCTGAAACTCCAGTCAAAGAAACTGTAGCCTGGCCAGCCAGAATATTCTGATTGATATAATCTATGGCTTTATCAGCTGCTTCCTCAGCAGAGATAATTTCTTCTTTGGGAATTGGGCATTTTGAATAACTTATATAACCTCTATAAATAAATATAGAGGCAATTATTAAAGTGACGATAACAATCATTCCTACTATTGAATTTTTATCTGATTTTTGAAACATGTTTTTCTTTAATTCCGAGCGTTAGCAAGAAATCAAGGTTCTGGCGAAGCCAGGTTCTTACTTCCGAGCAAAACGAGGAATCAAGGTTCTGCCGGAGGCAGGTTCTTAATTCGAGCGTCAGCGAGAATCAAGGTTCTGTCGGAGGCAGGTTCTTAATTCGAGCGTCAGCGAGAATCAAGGTTCTGCCGAAGGCAGGTTCTTATTTTTTTAAAGTTTTTTTTATTTGACCTTATTCTGTGCTCTTCATTTTATCATAGTCCTAAAAATGAAGCAAGGGTGGATTATTTTTTAGAATATAAATTGGGCAAAAATCTGATTACTCAGTGCTCGTCAGTGCTCGACTGTTCTACTTTCATTTGAGAATCACGAAATGAGACAGTCGGGATTTCGTCTGATTTTCCTCTTAACTCGACTTTAATGGATTCACAATTTTTAATACCTCCTCCAAGTTCATCTAGTGTTTTGCCAGTTACTTGATGCAACAAAGCGGCCTGTGGTACTTCGTGTGTAACCCCAATATAATATATCTTTTCACCAGAAGGTAAACGATCGGCCATTCTTTGCAAAGAGTCAATAATTTTTCGTAACTGTTCAGCAGTTTTTTGAGGACTTTTCCCCTCGAGAGATTCGGGATTTCTAAACCAATATTCTATCGGATTATCAATACCACGTTGCTTTAATGGGCCAATAACTCCGGCGGCACGCAATGCTTCTCGATCGTGTGGATTCATTAGTCGTATATTTTCAATCCCTTGTTCGGCTAGTAATTTCTTTAGGGTAGATTGCATAATTTCTGCTGTTTGTCCCGCACGTCGTACAGGACTCGAAAGAAATTTTATGACACCTCCGCCCTCTTGAATGATTCGTTGAAGTAAGTTTTCAGCTGCTTCTACGGCTTGTTCTTTACCTTGTTCCGTTACTTCGGCATCAATTCCTCCTCCGGTAGCCTCCGCATGCCGAAAAAGGTAGAAGTCAATTTCTCGACCTCTTGGTTCCCTTTCTTTATTTTCTACGTCGTCTAAATTTTCCGGACTAAATGATTTTTCCATCATACATTTTTTATTTTGTAAATTTAATTATCCCTTGATTAGCGTCTATTTCCACAATATCGTCGTCTTTTAATACTTTTGTGGCGAATTTCGTACCTACAATGCACGGGATTTTAAACTCACGCGAAACAATAGCCGCATGACAAGTAATTCCTCCTTCATCGGTTACAATCGCAGAGGCCTTACGAATCGCCGATAGAAGTTCAACTGTTGTCATCCTTGTAATAAGGATATCTCCTTTACGCATTTTCTGTAAATTTTTCTGCGTTATGATAATTTTTACCTTCCCTCTCACTTTCCCAGGGTAGGCAACTGATCCCCGAAGAGATTCTTCTATCTGCTTTTTTAATTGGCTTCCCAATTCCTTCTTGATTTGTCGTTTTGCTTCTTCCCCTTCTTTTATTACAATTCTGCCATTTCGAAAAAGCAATAAGGATGTCTTCTTACGTTCCTCTATCTTTTGATTAGGCGGTAATATATCATGTGCTATTAGATTATCAATTTCAGGAACCGTTAACCATTTAACTTCTTTAAATGAGAGATGATGGCGGCGTCCAATTTCTTCGAATAATGGCCGCGAAGCATGATGCGCAAGCGCAAAGGTATTGCGACCAACAAGTCGAATCCAAGTTGTCTGCCCAATAAAATAAAATAATTGTCTAATTCTTTCTGGCGTGAAAAATAATTGATAAATCTTCACTTTTGTTTTTTTTGTCTCTGTCGGAAGGTGACAGATGTACTGATACTGCTCTTGGAGTTGCGTTAATGGTTTTTTCAACAGAACAGTTAAACGACGGGTAAAATATGAACGATTCCAGGGTGATATTTCGTCATTTATTACAGGGAGACCTGCGTATTTCGCGACGTGCTCATCTACAAGAAACTTCTTTGTCTTTTTAGTTGTTACTTTTTTCTTAATTTTAAGTACTATATTAAGTAATTCGCGTTCTTCTTCTTGAATAAGACTAGGCCGTTCGGGAGCCGTAAGCTGAATAAAATAATCATTAAGTTTCTCTTCTTGATTTGTGCTCTTTAGTTGTTTCAATAACCAACGCTTTACTTTTTCTTCTATTGTGCTGGTATAAATACCGATGTGAAAACCGGGATAAAGAGCAAGGTATTGCTCGCAAAATTCATGAAATATTTTTCTGAGTTTTTGATCCGCTAGTGAGGCAAAATCTGTATCTTTTAATCGTTCGTTGATAGACAAAAGATTTCGTTGCGCCACTTCAAAGATATGTAGAATTTCTCCGATAAAACGAGTGTTTTTTTGAATTTCATGTTCAATCTGTAAACTAAAACGGCGCACAGATTGAAGACTTATCCAATGAGTAAAATTCATTCCTTCTCTTGTTGTAAGATGCTCTTGAAGAGTGAAACCAAAAATTTTCTTTACCTCTTGTAAAGAAACAATCATCATGTAATTTTTCCAAAAATCCGATCGTCGCTCGACTAATTTTTCCCATTTAGATCTTTTCATACTCTCGCTAGAATTCAATGCTAATTTCTTTTTTTAAGTCTTAAATTTTTACCAAACTCATATTTAATTAAACCAGCGTAAGGAATTTCAAGATTAATAATATCTTCGTCAGAAATTTTTTCAATATATTTTACAATCGCCCTTAAAGAGTTATGGCTCGCCACTATCAACACATTTTTGCCCTGTTTTAAATCTTTTTCTATATATTTTTTAAAAAAAGGAATAGCTCTTTCAAATGTGTCTTTTAAGCTTTTACCACCAGGCGGAGCTACGTTGAAACTTCGTCGCCAAAGACGGACTTTTTGGACTCCGTATTTTTTAATAATTTTAGCTTTATTCAATCCTTGTAATTTTCCGTAATATCTTTCATTTAAATTCTCCGAAATATAAACTGGGATATCATATTTGCTCAAATCAGTGAAGTGTCCCCATTTTTGCATTTTCCCGCCGTCCAGATGAATAAACAAAGGGTATTTTCTATTATATTCTAGAATTCTGGCCACGGTGTCTTGGTTTCTAAATAAAGGAGAGGAATAAATAACATCGATTTTATGCTTAAATATCTTTCTAGTTAAATCCTTGGCTTTTTTAAGACCTTCTTTACATAAAGGCCCGTCGGTCCAACCGGCAAATCTGTTTTCTTTATTCCATTGTGATTTTAGATGTCTTAATAAAAATAACTTTGCCATATTTTTGTTTTGATTATTTAAATTATACAATGTTTTTTCATTATACCAAAAAATTTTCTTTTTAGCGATAAAAAAAATCCCCTGCACAAATGCACAAAATTATGCAGGGGTTTTGGTTTTAAAGATTCCTTTTAAGAAGTGATGATGAGGAAGGAGTTAGGACGTATCCGCGCCCATGCCATCCTCGAACGAAGCCTCGGCGACGTCGAAGCAACAGACGTCGCGAACGAACCCGATCCCTCTGGCACTGATTGCGTCGAGGTTCTCGTATGCTCCTTCGGCTTCCACCACCAGGGGCGCCGTCTTGGTGCCCATGAGTTGGCAGTATCTGTCGGCGTAGCCGACGCGGAGCATCTGCTCGACGTAGCGCAGGAGA
>Ga0114922_10004300_pt1 | contig 13212 bp, 12 predicted proteins | sample AartaG_FD_100975 | JGI IMG/M metagenome (GOLD analysis project Ga0114922, IMG submission 100975) | Deep subsurface microbial communities from Aarhus Bay to uncover new lineages of life (NeLLi) - Aarhus_00045 metaG | ecosystem: Environmental > Aquatic > Marine > Oceanic > Sediment | place... | reverse complement strand
TCTGCGGCAATGGCACGCACGGTGACCACCGCCCGGCACGCCGGCTCGGTATCGTAAATAAACCCGTCGCGGTCGAAGAACGAAAAATCGAATGGCTGGCCGGACTGTTCGGCTACATGCTCCCAGTGGTTTCGGATCGACGACTTGAGCTTTTGGTCCATTGGTTCAGTCGTTCCAGGCCTGAGACCGCCCATTACCAGCAGCACCGGCAGCCGCTTCTTGAAGTGCTCGGCGACAAGATCGATTTGCGGCGCGAACCCCCAGCACCAAGAGCACATCGGATCGGCATAGTAGGTCAGAAACTTCATGGCCTTGTCCTTATTGCCGTCCCGCATCAAATATTTGCGCAACGCACTGATCGGCAAATTGCAAAAGGCGCGAACCGATCAAAACCCAGCCATTGTTCGCACCGCGCCGATCGGCTACAACCGCTTCCTTAACCGGTTTCCCGACACACACATAAAGCGACAGGAGCGCCCAGAATGGCGAACCCGCAATACGTCTATCACATGCACAAGCTGTCCAAAGCCTACCCGGGCGGAAAACAGGTCTTGAAGGACATCTCCTTGTCGTTCCTGCCCGGCGCCAAGATTGGCGTCGTCGGCCTCAACGGCGCTGGTAAATCGACGCTTCTGAGGATAATGGCCGGTGAGATGGGCGACTTCGTCGGCGAAGCTTGGGCCGCCGACGGCATCAAGGTCGGCTATCTGCCGCAGGAGCCCGAGCTCGACCTTGACAAGAACGTGCTCGAAAACGCCATGGAAGGTGTCGCCGAAAAGAAGGCGCTGCTCGACCGCTATAATGAACTGGCCATGAACTATTCTGACGAGACGGCCGAGGAAATGGCCACGCTGCAGGACCAGATTGATGCGCAGAACCTTTGGGATCTCGACACTCAAGTCGAGCAGGCCCTCGACGCGCTACGCTGTCCGCCCGGTGACGCCGAGGTTAGCAAGCTCTCGGGCGGTGAAAAGCGCCGGGTCGCGCTAACCCGATTGCTGCTCTCGAAGCCTGACGTACTGCTGCTCGACGAGCCAACCAACCACCTGGACGCCGAGTCCGTCGCCTGGCTCGAACGCTTCCTCAAGGAGTATGCCGGATGCGTCATCCTCGTTACCCACGACCGCTACTTCCTCGATAACATCACCGAATGGACACTCGAACTGGATCGCGGTCAGGGCGTTCCCTATCACGGCAACTATTCGAGCTGGCTGGAGCAGAAGGCCAAACGTCTGGAAGTCGAGAAGGGCCAGGAGGATGCCAAGCAACGCGCATTGAGCCGCGAGTTGGAGTGGATCCGCTCCTCGCCGAAGGCCCGTCAGGCAAAATCTAAAGCCCGCATCACGGCTTATGAAAAGATGGCCGAAGAAGCCGGCCGCGACGACGTCGCACGCACCTCGATCAATATCGCGACGGGCCCGCGCCTCGGAGACGTCGTCGTCGAGACCGATAAACTGCAAAAGGGTTTCGAAGACCGTCTGCTGATCGACGGTTTGAGTTTCAAACTTCCCCCGGGCGGGATCGTCGGTGTCATCGGTCCCAACGGTGCGGGTAAGACGACGCTGTTCAAGATGCTCGTTGGTGAAGAAGAGCCCGATGGCGGCGCGATCCGCGTCGGTGATACCGTCAAGATCTCATACGTTGACCAGTCCCGCGATGACCTTGATCCCAAGAGGACGGTCTGGGAAGTCATCTCGGACGGCCTCGACATCGTCTCGCTTGGTGGTAAGCGCGAAATCCCCTCACGCGCCTACTGCAGCTGGTTCAACTTCAAGGGGACTGATCAGCAAAAAAAGGTCAACATGCTCTCCGGCGGCGAGCGCAACCGGGTGCATCTGGCCAAGCTTCTCAAAGACGGCGGCAACCTGTTGCTACTCGACGAGCCGACCAACGACCTCGATACCGAGACCCTGTCGGCTCTCGAAGCCGCTTTGGAGGATTTTCCAGGCTGTGCCGTGGTCATCAGCCACGACCGCTTCTTCCTCGACCGCCTCGCCACCCACATCCTGGCCTTCGAGGGCGATAGCCACGTCGAATGGTTCGAGGGCAACTTCGAGGCTTACGAGGAAGATAAAAAACGCCGCCTCGGCGACCAGGCCGTCGAACCCCACCGCATCAAGTACAAACGGTTCGAGCGGTAGGGCGTCTTGGTACCAACCAGGATCAACCGCAGCCGTTACAAGCGGCCGGGTTCCGGGCAGCATCAAGCAGGCCGCCTCGAGACCGGCCACTCCTGCGGCTGTATTTTGCTGGTTCGGGATCCACGGCATAGGCAACGGCAATATTGCTTGAAAGTTCGGGAAGAATTCCCAGTTTAATGTGTGCAAGAATTCCGCATATGCCCCACCGAGGCCCCTTTTCCAGGAGCTTCTAAGGCTTAATCAGTAATCTGGAGATGACGTAATGAAGCGATTGATCGCGCTTTCCGCCTGCGCCCTGCTTGCCAGCACCGCTGCATTTGCCGATGAGAAGCCCTCGGCAGCAGAGGCCGCCAAAATCAAGGAAGCGCTTGCAGCCTGGGGCTGCTCGGGCGGTGAATATGAAAAAGAGTCGGAAGCAAGCAGCGTCTACGAAGTCGACGACGCCAAGTGCGTCGGAGGCGCCCAGTACGACGTCAAGCTGAATAGCAATTTCGTCGTGCGCAGCATCTCGGCGGACTGAGCCGTTAGAACGCATGAGTTGCTAGGCGGCCCGGGGACCTCGTTGTCCCAGGGCCGTTCGCTTTTTTGAGCTGCGGCTGCACAACGTATTGGAGGTTCTGAGACTTGCCGATCTCGCCGGATAGATAGAAGGTTTGTTTGCAAGGGTCTTGAATATCGCGGATCTCAAACGATGATCCCTACAACTCGAACGAGCAAGTCAGCGAAACGGTGTTTGCGTATGAATAGAGGCCTGACGGGCGCTGTACTGACTGGCCTTCTCATCGCCTCCGTGAATTTGGTGGGCACTGCCATCGCCCACGCCGAGACAGCACTGATTGCCGTTGCCGCGAATTTCGCCGATCCGGCCAAGCGACTGGCCGAGGACTTTGGCGTCCAAACTGGCCATTCTCTAAAAATCAGCACCGGCTCGACAGGCCAGCTTTACGCCCAGATTACGAACGGTGCGCCTTTTGATGTCTTTCTATCCGCCGACGCCGCGCGACCGGAGAAACTCGAACAGGTGGGGTTCGCTGTGGCGGGAAGCCGTCTTACCTACGCGCTCGGTAGACTCGTGTTGTGGAGGCCAGGGACAACGCCAATCAACGAACGAGCCGAGGCGATATTGAGCGACCCGCAATTTCGGTTCTTAGCCATCGCTAATCCAGACCTCGCACCTTACGGCGCCGCCGCCCGTGAAACCCTGCAAGCCCGGGGGCTCTGGGACTCCCTGAAGGGCCGCCTCGTCTTTGGCCAGAACATTGGACAAACGCATGCCCTAGTCGCCACCGGTAACGCTGAAATAGGTTTTGTTGCGCTTGCGCAAATAAAGGACTCGAACGCCACGGAGTCCTATTGGCTTGTGCCAGAAAAAGATCACCAGCCGATCAGCCAGGACGCGGTTTTGCTCACCCGCGCACGCGATAACGCCGCCGCTCGTGCCTTCATGGACTATCTAAAAAGCCCCCGTGCGAGGCAGATCATTGCGGGCTTTGGTTACGAAGACGGGAGCGGCTAACCGATGCCCGACCTTGGACCCATATTGGTGACGTTGGCGCTTGCAACAATAACAACGCTGCTGCTTCTCATCATCGGAACGCCGCTTGCCTGGTGGCTGGCCTATACGCGCTCGCGTTTCAAGCCGGTTATCGAGGCCATCACCGCGCTGCCGCTGGTCTTGCCGCCGACCGTCCTTGGCTTTTACCTGCTGGTCTTGTTCAGTCCCAACACATCACTGGGCAGCTTCTGGGTCACCGTCACGGGCACCACGCTGGCGTTCTCCTTTACGGGACTGGTTGTCGCCTCGATGCTTTATTCGCTGCCATTCATGGTACAGCCGCTGCAGACAGCATTCGAAGCAGTCGGTAGCGAACCCTTGGAGGCAGCAGCAACTTTGGGGGCCGCTCCACAGGATGCCTTTTTCTCGGTTGCTGCCCCAATGGCCTTCCGCGGGTTTCTAACCGCGAGCGTTTTAACATTCGCGCACACTATCGGCGAATTTGGCGTCGTGCTTATGGTCGGTGGAAACATCCCAGGCCGCACCAAGGTGATTTCAATTGCCATCTATGAGCACGTCGAAACTCTGAACTACGCTGAAGCGCATGTGTTGTCCGCAGGCCTCCTCATCTTTTCCTTCGCCGTACTTGTCGCGGTCTATGCCTTGAACCGGAGATCGCCGCTTCATGTCGGATGATCCAGTCCTCTCCTTGGATATTCGCATCGGCATCGCAGCCTTCGAGCTGGCCGTCGAGCATGAGCTGCCGCTTACCGGCATAACGGCTCTTTTCGGCCATAGCGGCAGTGGTAAGACGACATTGCTGCGTATCTTGGCCGGATTGGAGCGTGGAGCCGAGGGCAGCATCGCGTTCAATGGCGAGGTCTGGCAAGCGACCGCCCCGCAGAAGGTTTTCGTTCCCACCGAGCTGCGCGACGTCGGTTACGTATTCCAGGATGCCCGGCTTTTCCCGCATATGACAGTGGCTGGAAACCTAACTTACGCGGAGCAGCGTGCTAGGCGGCGGGGCAATGCAATCGATAGTGCTGCCGTTTATGCGCGCTTCGGTCTCGAGCCGCTTCTGGATCGGCATCCTGCGACGCTGTCGGGCGGCGAGCGTCAGCGCGTTGCGATTGCGCGGGCGCTGTTGACCAAGCCACGCCTGCTATTGATGGACGAGCCGTTGTCGGCCCTTGACGCCCGCCGCAAGGCTGAGATTCTGCCATACATTTCTCGTTTGCCGACGGACTTTGGCGTTCCTGTCGTCTATGTCACCCATTCGGTAGATGAGGTGGCGTATCTGGCCGACACAATGGTCGTCTTGTCGGAGGGCCGCAAGCTTGCCGCCGGTCCGGTTGCCGAGACCCTGGCGCGGCTGGACCTTGGTCCGGCAACTGGCCGCTTTGAAGCCGGTGTCCTCCTCGAAGCGACCGTGGTCCAGCATGACAAGCTCTATCATTTAACGGAATTGGCGCTCGGCGGGGCGGCCTTGTTCGTCCCGCTGATGGACGCCGCCCCGGGTACGGGGATTCGCCTGCGCGTGCGCGCCCGCGATGTTGTGCTCGCGATCCGGCGCCCCGTCGAGATCAGCTCCCGCAACATTCTTTCGGGGAAGATCTTGGAGATTGTCGAGGAGCCGCAGACCGCGTTTGCCGAGACGCTTGTCGAGGTAGAAGGCGGACGTCTCCGCGCCCGCCTCACCCGCCAGGCCGTCGCCGAGCTGAACCTGCAAGGAGGTGCTGAAGTGTATGCCGTGATTAAGAGCATTTCGCTTGCAGGCGGCGTTTCGACGGTCGTGCAGGCCGTCGACGTCGACTGCTAACGTGGTCTAACCGGCGTGTTCGCCGATACCGCCGGAATGTGCGGCTTCCTGTGCCAAGACCCGCACCCTTTTGGGTGCCGTTGTATTGGCCCATCCATAGGCGAGCATCGTCATCAGCGCCGAGGCCGCAAAGAAATAGACGCCGGGTTGGACAACCGCTTCCGTGTATCCGGACGAGTTGACGTAGAAAATCATCAAGGCAAGCACCATGACGTCGGTCATCGAATAGCGCCCCAGCCATTCCATCGTGGAAATCGACTTCTTACGGAACTCCGGACTGAGGTCGGGCGAGGTCACGAGCGTCAATAAGTAGAACAACTTGAGGAACGGAAACAGGATCGAGAAGACAAACAGCACGGCGCAAAGGAATAGTTCTCCGTTCTGATAAAGCGCATAGATGATCGTCGAGATGGAATGCTCAGCGCTCCACACATAGACGGTCGTGAAGCGGATCACCGGCAGGATGATGCCGAGCGCAAAGAACACCGTTGCCACGATGATGAGGAAGCTCAAGACGAAGTTGCGGAACGGTCGCTTCTTGGTGACGAGGATGGTGTCGTGACTGCGGTCGTCCTCGGCTCCCAGATCGGCTCCGTTGACCGCGCTTCCATTGCCTGCCGTAAGCCCAGTCTTGCGGGAAGCCATGGCCTTCGCTTGCGCGTTCCGCACGGCTTCGGAAGCGACACTCGGTAGCCAAGCATAAGCGAGGATCATCAGGACGATGGCGGCCGTGAAAAAGTAAACGCCGTTCAAGCTGGAGGCATCGTAAACCCCCTGGCTCTTGATAAAAAAGATCATCAAGGCCAGCACCAACACATCGTGCATCGACCATTTCCCTAGCCATTCAAGGGCCCGCAAACGCCAGTGCTGGCGCATGATTTCTTCGTTAGGCAGGGTTGAAATAAGAAGCAGATAGAGCAGCTTGAGGATCGGAAACACGATTGAGAAAACGAGGACCGTCAGCCCCAGGAAGTACTGCTTGTCGGTCAACAGCACCTCGACGGTGGACAGCAACGAATGCTGCGTTGTCCAGAAAACGTATTTCGTCAGCTTGATGATCGGCAGCGAAATGCCAAGCGCCAGACACACGCTGGCCCCCAAGATCGCAAGGCTCAATAAGAAGCGTCGCCCGCCAATCCGCATCTCCCGTCGTTCACTCCCTTGAAGCTCTATCCAATCCGCCATTCAAAGCCATTAAACAACACAAGCGATGAAAAAAGGACCAGCACGCGGTTGGCGTGCCAGTCCTATTATCATTCCTACCGATGCGGTTAACAGTCCCTGCGGATCGCTTGGATCAGGCCGTCATCACCTTCGACTTGTCGTAAGGAACACCCTTTTCCTCGAAGACCTGCATCAGCGAGCCGTCTTGGAACATCTCCTTGACGATGTCGCAGCCGCCTTGGAATTCGCCTTTGACGTAGAGTTGCGGAATTGTAGGCCAGTTGGAAAATTCCTTAATTCCATCGCGCACCGACATGTCATCGAGGACATTGACGTCCTGATAGTCAACGCCGAGATAGCCGAGTATCTGCGCCACTTGGCCGGAGAATCCGCACTGCGGAAACTGTTTCGTGCCTTTCATAAACACGACAACATCGTTGTTGGCGATCTGTTTGCGGATCCAGTCGTTGATCTCTTGCTTGCTCATTGGGCGCTTTCCTTATGCTTCCAGTTGCCGCTGTCGCTGCTGACGTTCGGCGCGAACCTACTAAATCAGCATGTGGTGACGGGCGCCGCGCTGTCAATCTTGCGGCACGGCTGTTGTCAACGCCAGGGCATGTAGGACGTCCCCCATTTGCCCCTGCAGCGCCTGATAGACCATCTGGTGTTGCTGCACGCGGTTCTTTCCTTGAAACGCCTTTGAAACAACGTGCGCGGCGTAATGATCGCCGTCTCCGGCAAGATCGCGGATTTCAATATTTGCATCCGGAAAGGCCTCCTTGATCAGCCGTTCCAGTTCGCTCTGCTCCATGGGCATGAGGCGGATTCTCCGTGCTCTTTACAGCGTTCTATTCGGCAGCGGCAGCCTTGCCAAGATCAAGCCGACCTTCGATGACGTAGCGTAGGATCGCGACGATTTCGTCGACGGTTTCGGCGACCGCGAGTGCCGCTGCGTCGACTTCTTTTAACGCGTGGGCGTGCTCGGGCGGATGCATGATGATCAGCGGTGTGTTGAGCGCGGCGGCATAGCCAGCATCGAAGGCCGCGTTCCACTGCTTGTACTTCTCGCCAAAGCGGACGATGACAATATCTGCCGATTCAATCAGATTGCGGGTGCGGATGGCGTTGAGTTTGGCACCCTTGTGGTCGTGCCAGAACTTGTTTGGTTCCGGCCCAAGGATCGCGACGCCGCAGTCGTCGGAGTATTCATGGTTGGTGACCGGCGCCGTGAACGAGACCGGTAGCCCGGCTGCCGCTGCCTTTTCCTCAATCTGTTGACGCCAGTCGGTGTGGATTTCACCGGAAAGATACACATCCCAATGATCCATGGCTGGATTCTCCCTTCTTGCTTGCATTGCGGCCCGGCCCCGTAATCGGCCTAGCGGCTTCGTGGGGAACATAGGCGATCAGGCAGCCTGATGCGAGCCCCACATCGGCAGGCATTAAAAGATGACGCCCGCCGTCCCAAAGGGAAGCGGGCGTCTTGCTGACGGCAGCGAGCGATTGGCTCAGGCTGCTTTCACCGTATTAAGCCCCAGCCTCTCCTTCGCTAGTTTGAGCGCCGCGACGTAGTCGGGTTTGCCCGATCCCAGCAGCGGTACGCCTGGAACCACCAAGACCTCGGCGGGAACCGTCAGTTCCGCTGCGCCGTGCTGTCTTGCATGGGTGAGGAACTCGGCACGTTTGATCTTGTCGTCAGCGGTCACCAAAACGAGGCGTTCACCCTTACGCTGATCAGGCAGCGAGACAACCACCGATAGCGACGCCGGCCAGATGTCGGCCGCCATTGCCTCCACCGCGGCAAGGGAAACCATCTCACCGCCGATTTTGGCAAACCGCTTCGCGCGCCCCTTGATAGTGATGAAGCCTTCCGCATCGATGTCGACGATGTCGCCAGTGTCGTGCCACCCATCAACCGGTGGCTGTAGAACACCAGGGTGTTCCGCGCGTAGATAGCCGAGCATCACATTGGGTCCGCGCACGAAGAGTCGGCCGCCATCATCGATGCCAGGCACCGGTTCGAGGCGTGCTTCCATCAGCGGCGATAGTCGACCCACCGTGCCCGCCTTGTTGGCAAGCGGAGTGTTGATGGCTAGAACGGGTGCCGTCTCGGTGACGCCGTAACCCTCCAGGATGCGCACGCCAAACTTCTCCATGTAGAACGATCGGGTGCTGTCCTTCACTGCTTCGGCGCCGGCAAGAATGAGCCGCAGCCGGGCAAAGTCGTATGGGTGTGCCGCCCGCGCGTAGCCACGCAGGAAGGTATCCGTGCCAAATAGGATTGTTGCGTTCGTCTGATAGACGAGTTCCGGCACGATCCGGTAGTGCAGCGGTGAGGGATAAAGGTGCACGGGCACGCCGCCAACGACTGGCATGACGAGCCCCGCCGTTAGGCCGAACGAGTGGAACACCGGAAGCACATTGAACACTTTGTCCTGGCCATTGACTGCCACCCGAGTGAGGCATTGGAAAGCATTGGCGAGGATGTTGCGGTGTGAGAGCACGACACCCTTGGGGGTGCCCTCGCTGCCGGAAGTGAAGAGAATAGCTGCGGGGTCATCGGGCCGGCGTTTGACCTGCGGCCGCGGTGCCGCCATGAAGCCGGCGACTTTATCCGCAAAGCCGATAGAGGCTTTGACGTCCTCCAAATAGACCACCTTGGCTTGTTGCCCAATTGCTTCGACGATCTTTTCAAGGTGTGCCTTTTCGACGAACGCCCGTGACGTCAGAACTATCCTAAGTTGCGCGGCCGTGCAGGCCGCACAAACGTTCTTTGCACCAGCGGTGAAATTCAGCATCGCTGGAACACGACCAATCGATTGCAGGGCAAAGAACGTGACCGCCACGCCTGCCGAATTCGGCAACAGCACGCCGACGTTTTCGCCAGCTTCACTTTGCTTTAAAAGCTTCCGCCCCAGCACCTGCGAAGCCGTAATCAGCTTGTCGTATGACAGTGAGGTGCCAAGTGGATCTTCGATCGCTGGCTTGCCGGTGTCACGCGTGTCGCGGGCATCCACCAGAGCTTCAAAAAGCGTCTGGTCGAAGTTGGCGGTTTTGACGGCGGCGTCGACCATGATGTCCTGCAGCTTTGCACCGGCAGCCTGACGGCGCTTGCGGCCCTTGAGATCCTCCGACACATCAAGCGTCACCGGTGGCAACACCGTGACGGTTGTTTTCGGGAACCAGACCTTTTTCGTCTGCAGATTGTTCATAAAGCCAAACGGCGAGCGTTCCGGCCCGTCGATCCGTACCGGCACAACGACGGCATCCGCCTTGTCGGCGATCATGGCGGTGCCGTCGTAGACTTTCATCAGCCCGCCCGTGACCGTCAGCCGACCCTCCGGGAAGATCACTAGCGTCTCGCCCTTTTTGACGTGATTGATCAATCCGCGCATGCCTAAAGGCCGGGTTGGGTCGATCGGCCAAGCTTTCGTGAACCTCAGGAATGGCCGCACCCACCACTTCTCAGACATTTGCGTGTCGATGGCATAACCAGCGTGGCTTGGCAGCACTGAGTAAAGGATCGGGGCGTCGAGTAGAGACAGGTGATTGGGGGCAATGATAGTCCGCTCGCCTTCGGCGGTAAGGTTTTCAAGGCCGCGCACTTCGAGGCCAAGGAATAGCTTGAAGATGAAGCGGCTGAGGTCCTGCATGCCATCCCGGCCCCACGCGCGCAGCACGAAGTAGACGACTGCGATATTGCCAAGGCCAAGGGCTAAGAACAGCTCCGGGATGCCAACACCGTACGCCTGCAGCGCTGATAGCGCTAGCGTCGCTCCCGACATAAACGCCGCATGCAGGATATTGACGGCGGCGATGACACGGGCGCGGTGATCGGGTTTCGCCCACGACTGGATCGCCGCGAACGACGGCACGATGAACAGACCACCGGCCGCTGAAAGCAGGATCAAGTCAGCCATCAGCCAGGCGCCGCTTGCCGACTGAAGAAACGCGATAGCGCCGACGGAACCGGCTTCGGCCGCCGGCGTGTTCCAAAGCAGGCGGGCGATGTCGAGGCCGGCGATACCCATCAAAAGCGCGCCGATCGGAACCAGAGCCAGGTTCGGCCGGTGATGGCTTGCCTTCGCGGCAAGATAGGAGCCAAGCCCGATGCCAACGGTGAACGCCACCAGGCCCAGGGTGGCGACATCTTCGGTGCCACCGAGTGTTTCCTTGATCAGCGTCGGCAGCAGCGACAGCGAGACAATTCCTGCAAGCCAGAACCAACCGGTGATGAGACCGCCGATCCACAACCGCCGATCTTCGCGCAATTCGCCAAGTAGGCGGAATGTCGAGACGAGCGGGTTCTTCGTGATCATGAGGTCCGGCACTGCTTCGCCGGTCGGTTTGATCAGGCTCGCCGACCACAAGCCGAGTGCGGCGAACAAGACCATGGTTCCCGCGACAGCCCATGGCGGGATCAACGCCGCCGAGCCATCACCGGTCATGGCGATGCCGCCGGCGATCGTGCCGACAAGAATGGCTAGGAACGTTGCGCCCTCAACCAGCGCATTCGCGGCCGACAGCTCGCGCACTTCGAGATGGTCGGGAAGAATACCGTACTTGGTTGGGCCAAACAGCGCCGCCATTGAGCCGAAGCCAAACAACGCGGAAAATAGGACGGGAACCGCCCACTCATTCAATTGAGGATCACTTGACGCGCTAAGAATGAAGCCGGTCGCCGCCAAAGCCGCGATCGGGATCTCGGCAAGCTTGATCCATACAACAACTTTCGCTTTGTCGTATTTGTCGGCCAGTTCGCCGCCAAGCGCGGACAAGAAGAAGAAAGGTACGACCAGCGTCGCTGCCGCCAGCGTTACCAGCGAAGCACCGTGCTCCGCGCCGATTCGGAACAGCACGAGGAAGACAAGCGCGGTCTTGATGAAGTTGTCGTTGAGCGCTGACAGGAACTGACACCAAAACAGCGGTGCGAAGCGGCGGGATGTCATCAGGTCTTTGAACATCAGCGGTGTCCTCGGGAGGGCGCGCGGTCATATGCGGCGCTGAGTATGCGGCAGGTTTGAGGATGACGAATGGCGGGTCTTCCTTAAGACAGTTCACATCCAAGGCTGACACCTTCAACGCGTTCCCGCGCTCTGGCGTTTGGTTCGCCGGGGACGATGCTCTCGTCGGACGCACATGGGCAAGCGGGTTTTTCATCCGTCCACTTCTTCGATTTCGTTGCCGAGGCCATGGCTGGCGTGCCTCTCCGAGTTTCTCCGGATTCCCGGATCAGTGGCGGTGCTACAAAATCGAAAGCGAACAAGATTCACGGCCCTGCAGCACAATCGAGCTATTCACGAACGTTGTTCACAGTGTGGCTATTCCTGTTTCAAGCGACGAAGGCGAGTTCGGCGGCGATTGCAAAGCACGCAAGCCGATCGATTTTTCGCTCAGCTGAGCTAAACCCGCTATTAGGTCTTCACCTTTTCAGATCGCTATGAACTAAGCTCACATCATCGATGCGGGGAGTTGTGAACGCAGTTCAAGTGCTGCTGGTTCCGAGATATGATAAAAATGGGCAACTTTCCCTCCGACGCGCGATTCTGCCCTTTAATGCCACCCGGTACGCGGCCTATATTCTCTGGCATACCAACCTAAGACAGCAATCTTCTGACTAAAGGAGGCCTGATTGCCAAGCACCGGGATCAGCAACTCGGCGCCGGAGCGGATTCAAATCAATGTCAATGGCGAGCAGTGCTGGACGCACGCGCCGACGTTGGAGGAGCTATTGGCATTGTTAGACTTCTCAAAGATCCGCGTCGCGACGGCCGTCAACGGAGACTTCATCCCAGCCGCCGCACGCGCGCGCTGTAAACTTGCCGCCGGAGATCGCATCGAGATCGTGTCCGCCCGTCAGGGTGGTTGAATCAGCATTGACAGCAACAGCAATAAAACGACCATGAACCTCATCGCCAAAGTTCCCCCCGATACCCAGGACGACCTCGAGTTTTACGGTGAGACCGTATCCTCACGCATGCTGCTCGGCACCGCGCTTTACCCTTCGCCACAGGTTATGGCGGATGCAGTGAAGGCGAGCGGTTGCCAGATCGTCACCGTATCGCTGCGGCGCGAATCCGCACGCGGCAAGATTGGCGAACGTTTCCTGGAGTTGATCAACAGCCTCGGTGTGCACGTGCTGCCCAACACGGCGGGTTGCCGCTCGGCCAAGGAGGCCGTGACGACGGCGCAAATGGCGCGCGAGCTTTTTGGCTCACCGTGGATCAAGCTTGAGGTCATCGCCAACGACGACACGTTGCAGCCAGACTTGTTCGGGCTGGTCGAGGCCGCCGAGATTCTCAACAAGGACGGCTTCAAAGTCTTCCCCTACACCACCGAAGACCTTGGCGCCGCCGAGCGCCTCGTTGCCGCCGGATGCCGCGTGCTGATGCCTTGGGGCGCCCCAATCGGAACCGGACGAGGCTTGGCGAATCCCTATGCGCTCAAAACCATGCGCAACTATTTTCCCGACATACCGCTGGTTGTCGATGCCGGGATCGGCGCGCCGTCACATGCTTCACAGGCGATGGAAATGGGCTACGACGCCGTGCTTCTAAACACGGCGGTCGCCAAGGCCGCCGATCCGGTTCAGA
>Ga0114922_10004299_pt1 | contig 13213 bp, 9 predicted proteins | sample AartaG_FD_100975 | JGI IMG/M metagenome (GOLD analysis project Ga0114922, IMG submission 100975) | Deep subsurface microbial communities from Aarhus Bay to uncover new lineages of life (NeLLi) - Aarhus_00045 metaG | ecosystem: Environmental > Aquatic > Marine > Oceanic > Sediment | place: Aarhus... | reverse complement strand
TGCTGCGGCTGTAATGGCGGGACCGCATGGCCTCACGCATACGGTCGAGGAGCTTAGGCTTGGTGGGTGCCCGCAGTGCTCCCGTTGCGCGGTTCTTGCCCGCGATGACACGCAATCCCTTTGACCTGACCTGTTGCATTGCCGTTCTCCAGTGTGCAACATCCCAGCCCCGGAAGCCAAATCCTTGCGTTATGGCTAAGTGGATTCTACGCCTCTGCCGGCACGTAAGTCAAGTCGTATCACCGCCGAGACATTCCTGCTCGTCCCGAATCTGCTTTCCTCTACCCCTGGCCCTTCCGAAGTTCGTGCTCCAACCTCTGCGCCTGCGATGGACTGGCCTCGCCGAGACTCTCGAGCGGGGCTTCCGGGGGGTGGGGTCGAAGTCTTTCGAGTATTCTGTTTCCGATGCGCCTGACCTGGCTTGTATCGACTTTTCCGGGATACTGTATATAGTAACGGGCGGTCTCAGCCAACACGCGAGGGTCCATGCGCGTCAGGTAGACCTTTACGACTGCGTCGATGGTCGAGTCTTTCAGTCTGGGCTTGGCCGGGAAGGATGCGGTCGCTTTGGCAAGTGCCGTAGCATTCCTGAGCGCATTCTCATTGTCAGTTGCGAGAGCCGCGCGGAAGACCTCCTCGGATCTCGCACACTCGATCTGATCTAGCGCGATAAGCGCATCCCCGACGTGGTCGAGCTGCTCACTATCAGTAACGACTGATTCGAGGTACGGCACTGCCCGCTCGCCCAGACGCGGCATCAGGTAGAACGCGTTGGCGTCAATCATGAGTTGAAGCCTGTCGTCGCCACCGGTAAGACCGAGGTCTTGGCGGAAGTTATCCTGTTGTAGGACGGTTGCGCACGCAAACCAGTGGTAGCCTTGCCCTACTCCCAGGTCGGCAACCACCGTATCCCGCTCTTCAGACCCGCGCGGCCATATGCGGTACTTGAATTCATCGTCAACCTCAATGTCAGCAGGGAACAGAACAACTTCTATACGAGACTTGATACGGATCCTGTATCCCTCATACCCGCGTACCTTTGCACTCGGCGTGACGTCGCAGTGCCTGAGCTTGTAGCAAGCCAGCGGCAGGGAATCGGACATGTCGGCGGCGATCTGATGAACGGGCGACGGGCGACGCCTGGTCCAACGGTACTGCAGAGGCGGTCTGCTGTCCACGCGGGGCTCTCCGTCCGGAGCCATCGAGGCAGGAGGTGCTACGAAATCGCGCAGGCGCGTTACTATCCGCCCCGTCATGGGAAAGCTCCCGTAGGGCAACCATTCGGTATGCCCGTCCATATAGAGCGCCCACCCGCCGGCCGCCGAAGTCGTATCCGGCATTTCCCACAGAACCGCCACCCACCCTTTTGCGTGTCCTCCCGCTGCAGGATCGCCAATGCTTGTGACGAAGAAGCGTTCAATCCCATCACGCAGGCGCCGTGTACTATCCCATTTCCGCGGCTCCACCCTCCAGTGCGTTCGCACCGGGACTCCTCCGCCGTCGAAGTCGACATCCTTGTCTCGTACACTCGCCACAGTCCGTTCCTCACATTGATCGAGGAGCGCAAGCGTTATCCGTTGGCTCGGAACGACGTACCCGAAGTAACAGAGCTGCACGCCGCACTTGCCCGTCAAGTACGCTGAAAGCACGTCGCTATCGGGGAGCCGGGCGAGATACGGTCCAAAGGCGTCCATATCGGGAACAAACTCTCCCGGTTTCGCCGAAACTGGAGGATAAAGCCCGCTAAATTCCTCGGCGTACATCTCAAAGGCGGCGTGAATCTGCTCAAGGAGGTCTGGTGCTCTGGGCAGAGGCTCCGGGCGCTTCGCCGCCCAGAGACATAGAAGTGCAACGACGGCAACCAGCAACGCTACGAACAGCAACCGACGATGTCGCATATCTTTAATTCCTGGTTAGTCCTGGTTGTCTCGAAGTTGGCGCTCCAACCTCTGCGCCTGCGATGGACTGGCCTCGCGGAGACTGTCGAGCGCGCGGTCAACGACGTCGTCAGGGAGTTGTTTGAGAACCGCCCGGCCAATGCGGTTGCGGTGGTATGTAGCGAACATCCCTGTCAGTGTCGCATAGCCCATGGCCTTGCCAGCCAGTGCGTCTTGGTCCTCAAGCGTCAGGAAGGCTTCCACGACGGCGTCGACAGTCTCGTCCGTGAGTCCAAGGCCATATCGAAAGGACCGGAAATCGGCTGCGTGCGTTACTGCTTCGGCATTCCTGAAAGCGTCTTTATTGCCAGGATTAAATGCGGCGCTGATGAGTTGTCGTGCTTCAGCGGTGCCGATTTGGCCCAGTGCCATGATGGCGTCAGGAAAGTGATCGAGCTTCTCGTCGTCAGTAACAGTCGACTGCAGATACGGCATGGCTTGATCGCCAAGACGCGGCATCAGATAGAACGCCCCGGCATCAATCATGTGTTGAAGGCGATCGTCACCATCCCTAAGATGGAAATCCAGCCGCAACCCGTCCTGTATCCATACCGCTGTATGCGCGAACCAGTGGTACCCGTAACCCACACCGAGGTAGGCCACTACTCTGCCTTTCTCTTCGGGCCCGTGAGGCCAGATGCGCTCTTTGTATTCATCGTCAACTTGAGTATCCGAAGGGAACAGCACAACTTCCACGCCAGGCTCGATACGAATCCTGTATCCCCTGTTCGCGTGTATCTTCACGGTAGGCGTGATGTCACACTCTATGAGCTTGTATCGGCAAGGTGGCAGAGAATCCACAATGTCGGCGGCAACTTGGGAAACCGGCGAGCGCGAGCGCGTCATTTCTGGACCCTCATACTTGGTAGGAGGAGAACTGTCCACTCGGTACAGTCTATCCTCGCCGGCGGCAACTGGTGCAGGCATGGAGTCGCGTAGGCGAGCGACAACTTTTTCCGTTATTGGGAAGCTCCCGTACGGCTGCCACTCCGTTTGCCCGCCCATGTAGAACACCCAGCCACCCGGAGCAGGGGCAGTATCCGGCATCTCCCACAGTACAGGTATGCACGCCTGCGCTCGCTCAATAGTCGACTGTGACGGGCCTGTTACGTCTATCATAAACCGTTCAAGACCCTCGCGCAGTCTGTACACCTTCGCGCCGCCTCCGCCCGGCTCCAGTCCATACCCGTTTCTCAAGACAACACCCCTGTCCTCAAGAGGAACGTCTTCGCCGCGCGAGATCGCCGGACAGTGCTTCTGGTACTCGTCGAGGAATGCCAGAGCGAACCTTTGGTTCGGCACCCAGTAGCCGAGGTAACACAACTGCACGTCGCATTCGCCGGTCAGGTACGCTGAAAGCAAATCGGCTTCGGGGAGCCCGGCGAGATACGGTCCAAAGGCGTCCATGTCGGGAACAAACTCTGCCCGTTTCGCCGACATAGGTGGATACGCTCCGCTGGATTCGTTCGCGTACATCACAAATGCGGTGTAAATCTGCTCGAGCAGGTCTGGTGCTCTGGGCAGAGGCTCCGGGCGCTTCGCCGCCCAGAACACGAGAAGAACAACGGTGGCGACAAGCACTGGTATCATCGATAGCCAGCGACGTCTCATGGTTCTCACCCCTCCGCATTCATAAACGGACAGCCGATTAGCTATATTGGATTCGCGTCCGGTCAGACTCGCACTCTTGTGGGCATCTCCCGGTAGTGTTGCGGGCCGAAAAGAGTTATAATCAGCGGTGCGATGTAAAAGCCGATGTATGTTCCGCCGCCGTGGGACAGGACGAGCTGCGTTCCCACGAGCACAGCGGCTGTCAAGGCTATGAGCCGTTTCATGTTGATCTGTCGAGGGAGGAAGCCTAAGGCTGCACAGAAGAGCAGGTAGAGTACTCCCACGAGCGGTTTGCCCCACGATGCGATGCTGCGATACTGGCCCCAGAAACTGTACTCGCTGGTACCGTACCCCTCCTTGAACTGCTGTTGGAGGACGGTGTCGTCCAGGAACAGCCTGAGACGTGACACGTGCGCGCGCTCGGCGGTCGGGACGGTCAGCGCCAGGATCATGATGAGGCACACGAAGCCCACAACGGCGACCGCAACGAGGAATCTTGCCGCATCCTTGCGACCGCTCGTCCGGACATAGTATCCGATCCACAGCGGGAAGAGAAAGATGGGGTAGTAGAGCATACCGCATGCGGTTCCCAGCAGCAGCCCGGCCACCAGAGGTTGGGCGACAAACGTTATGGCAAAAACCACGAACGCTATACCGGCTATGTGGCTGACCCACTGGAGGCCGCCCGCTCCGCCCAGCCCAATCACGTGAGGGTTGAGAGCGTAAATCAAGGCAAGGAGCACGCCGGTCGCGTGGTCGGCGTACCGTCTGCCGAACAGGTATAGCGCGAGCATCGCCAGGAAGTCGAACACCAGCACGGTTGTCTTTGCGCCTCGCATCTCGAACCCCTCGTAGAAACCTATGCTGGCCTCGCCACCGTCAGGCTCGAACGATACGTTCGGAGGAAACAGCAGGTTGCCGGGAATGTGCAGCGGGTACATCAACGGGCCGTACACGCAGTTCCACCCGAACGCGGTGCCGTAAGGGAGATGGCCGGTTTCCTGCAGGTACTTGGCGCCGGCGACGGACCATATGCCGCTGTCATCAATCCCCCTCTCGTAAGCCGTCTGCACGTGGAAGAGGCACGCGAGCGCCAATACGAAACACGCAGCTCGTGTAGTCGTCAGGTTGCTCCTCGCAGGGGGGGTATGGTTCACGCGTGTGGCCGCGATACAGCGGGCGAACAGCAGGACCGTGACGACGAAAATGCCCCCGTACGCTACCGCCCGGTTCTGCCAAATGACGTTGATGAAGGGAGTAAGCAAGTACAGCAGCACAATGTCGAGGTTGCGCAACGAGAGGATTCGAGTGAAGTTACCAACGAAGAGTAACACGAGCACGAATGATACCCAAGCGAGCGCGGGACCTTCGAGGTGTGGTCGAAACCGCCGGAAGAACGTGCCGGCGGAGAACGGCCCCTCGCGCTCGACCTCCTCGTCGTCAGCGTCGCGGACCTCGTCTACGTTGAAGTTGAACTCGACGACCTCCCCGCGTTCCAGCGAGACGGAAACGAGACCGACCTCTCTGCGGTCGCCAAGAAGGAGCTCTATCGTCCAGACGTCGAACCTCTCCAGATAAGCAGGTACCATTCTGGTTTCAGGGAAATCCGCCAGGACGTCCTTGACGCGAGGGTCGTCGCGAGCTATCGCGAGGGCTCGCTCCGCAAGCTCGTCGTGCTCTTGAGCAGCCAAGGGCCAAGCAGCGAATCCGGAGGCACAAACGAGCAGCGAAAGAATGCATACCGACCGAGGAAACCGCTTGAGTGCTGTCATCTGCCCACCTTTCGCGAGGCAGTGTATCAGGGAAAAGAGAAGAGCGTCAAGATAAGGGGGCTAGGTACTCACTTGTCCCCAATTTCCGAACGACGTCTCTTCTCCAGCAGTCGTGGCGGTTGTAGAGACGCCCCGGCGGGGCGTCTGCCTTTGGGAGGGCCGACCTCCGTGTCGGCCGCGGGCGGGTCTTAGACCCGCCCCTACGTGGCAGACAGGAATGTCTGCCCCACCATCACAGAAGACGAGGACTGCGCAACGCGGCAACAGTCACCAACCACAAGGGCCCGTCACACGGGAGTTCGGGACGTATTGCAGAACTGAGGATCAATGAGGTGCAGGCAGTGTCCGGCAGGCAAGTTGCCGGGCTAGGTCTTACGCAGGTTGGACAGAGCGAGCCTCACACGTTGGGCGGCACCCAGCAGGTTGGTCCTCTGCAACGTCTTCTTGAGATAGTGTTTTGCGCGACCCTGCAATCGGCGGCGTCGCAGAGTGCTGATACTCATCACGCGGTCCTTACGCTCGATGTCGGCGTCGAAGCGGTCGTGCGTGAGTCCGAGACTGTGGGCATGGTTAATCAACCGTTCGGCGCGTTTGACCCGCACCTCGTACGTGTTTGAACCGTCTTTCGTGTACCACGAGATGTGTCTGTCCTCGGCCTGTCCAACGACACCGTACTCATCGAGATGGTCCCAGAGGTAGGAGCGGTCGAGGTTAAGCGTTGCAACGCTGATGATTTGCGACACTTTGGACGCCATTTTCGTGATGAACTCCATCGTGTACTGAAAATCCTCCTCTGTTTCGCCGGGGAAACCGACGACGAGGTTGAGATTGATTTTGATTCCCGCCTCATGCAGGACGTTAATGAACCATTCGGCGTCCTCGATGGTGAAGCGCTTCTTCATGAGTCTCAGGACGTTCGGGTTGCCGGCCTCCAGGCCTATTATCGCGACGTCCATGCCGGCCCGTTTCACCTTGCGGATCAGCTCCACCGGCATGTTGCGGCGTATCGCGACGTTGGCCATCCATGTGCGGTCGTAGTTGTGTTTCAGCAGTATCTCGCAGAGGTCGTCGAGGTGCTTGTAGTCCGCGTTTATAAGGGGATCGTTGAAACCTGTGAACACTATGTCGTTCGTCTCTTTGTGGTACAGCATTTCCTCGGCGATGTGCTCGGCGGAGCGTTGACGGTAACGATGGCGAGCCCGCACGACATCGTTGCAGAACGCGCACCTGAAAATGCAGCCACGGCTCCCCATGATAGTCATCTGCCGTGCCGGGAAGTGGTTCCAGTCGACGTCGTCGTAGCGCGGCCATGGGAACCGGTCGAGGTCCTTTATCAGTTCGCGTTCACCGTTGGAGGCCCAGCGGTCGCCCTCCGGTGTGTACGTGCCGATGTTCTTGTTCAATCCGTTTTGCAGTATGTCCAGGAGCGTCAGTTCGCCCTCGCCCTTGACGATCGCGTCGCACACATCCAGAGGAACTTGCTCTTCGGGATCCTCGTCGAAGAAGATCCTGTGTCCGCCGAATAGTATGGTTTTATTCGGGTCCATCTTCCTGATGCGGCGAGCCAGTTCGATTGAGAAGCGGATGTTGGTCTCGGTAAGAGAGAAGCCCACGACGCGTGCATCGATCTCACGAAGGTCGATTTGGTCGAGGAAGTAATCCAGAGGCTGTGTCATCCAGTACTGATGGTGAAGGTTGCTGTTCCAGAGCTCCGGCACCATGGTGCTCCAGTAGAGGCGGATGTTGTAATCGAGGAATTGGGCCGAAAAACCGTTGGCGCGCACGGGTTCCAGCAGATATGCCGGCGCGGTCCACGGCGCGTGGACTCCCCAGCGGGGGCAGAATACCATCGCGAAATCGTGAGTGTATGGATGTGACTTCATCGAACTACAACTCGCACTTTCGGCCAGGATAAATAACAGAACTCCTTACCTGGTACATGGTTAGCGCATTGCTACGTAGCGGCTGACATCCGCCCTTGCCGCAGGCAGGCTCGACGATATCTTAGCGTTCCTGAGCGGCTAAGTCAAGCTAACGCGCCTCCAAAATGTCTTGACTCTTCTTGATCGTTGGACTCCTGCAAGGTATAATGTCCGAAGCCTGTTAAGGTTGATTTCAGGATCGACTTTCGGCCTATAAGGAGGATGACCATTTGGCGAGAATTCTGGTAACGGGGGGCGCGGGATACCTTGGCAGTGTGCTGTGCCGCATGCTGCTTGAAAAGGGGTACCAGGTACGAATACTTGACCGGCTGTATTTTGGTGAGAAACCGCTCGAAGGAATCATCAATAACCCAAACCTCGATTGTATCAGAGGCGATATACGCAGGCTCGAGGATTTCCCCCACCTTCTCGACGATGTCGATGCGATAGTCCATCTTGCGGGTCTGGCGAACGATCCGTCGTGCGATCTTGACCCGGAGATGTCGCTGGACGTCAACATAACGGCGACCCGCAGACTCGCCCAGCGCGCGAAACAGAGCGGTATCGAGAGATTCGTCTTCTCATCGTCTTGCAGCGTTTACGGTCACGGGGAAGTCGATCTTCTCACGGAAGGTTCCGACAAGAAACCGGTGTCGATCTATGCCGTGACGAAGCTCACTGCCGAGCGGGAGCTTTCCGAGCTGGCGGACGACAAGTTCGTGCCGGTGATATTGCGCAACGCCACGCTGTTCGGCCCGTCTCCGCGAATGCGCTTTGACCTCGCCGTCAATCAGATGGTGGCGCGCGCCGTAAAGAAGGGGAAAGTACTGATCTTCGAGGGGGGGCGTCAATGGCGCCCGTTCTTGCACGTGGAGGATGCGGCACGAGCCTGCACAATCTGTCTGGAAGCTCCTGCGGATAAGGTCAGGGCGGAGATCTTCAACGTAGGTCGCGACGACAACAACTTCCAGATCGCAGATCTGGCGCAGCTCGTCAAGGGCCGTTTCCCGGCGGCGGATATGGAGAGTGTACCGGGAGATGAGGACAGGCGCAGCTACAGGGTGTCCTTCGGTAAGATTGAGAAGGTCCTGGGGTTTGGGGCTGAACACTCGGTCGAGGACGGCCTTGAGCAGGTGCGTCGGATGTTCGACGACGGTATCGTTGATGATCCCGAAGCGGACGTATATTTCAACGTCAAGCTGATGTTGCGACTTCGCGAGATGCCAGCGATGGCGGGTGGCGAATCGAGTTCACCAAGGTACCTGCCGTTCGTCCGCCCATCGATAGGTGAGGAGGAGGAGTGCGAGGTACTTGACACGCTGCGATCCGGATGGCTGACAACTGGTCCGAAAGTGGAACGGTTCGAGCGTAGTTTCGGGCAATACGTGGGCGCGCCGTGCGCCGTTGCGGTGAGCTCGTGTACAGCCGCGCTGCATCTGTCGCTGGTCGCGGCGGGGATCGGGCCGGACGATGAGGTGATAACGAGCCCGCTGACATGGCCGGCCACCGCCAACGTCGTGATCCATCAGGGTGCCACGCCCGTTTTCGTTGACGTTGACCGGGACACACTGAATATTGACCCGGACCAGATCGAGCAGGCAGTCACTCCCAAGACAAAAGCAATTATTCCGGTCCATATCGCGGGGCTGCCGTGCGAGATGGACGCCATACTTGCCGTGGCCAAGAAACATGGCCTGAGCGTCATCGAGGACGCCGCCCACGCTCTTGGCGCCGAATACCGCGGGAAAATGATAGGCGCGATCAGCGAGTTCAGCTGTTTCAGCTTCTATCCGATAAAGAATATCACGACAATTGAGGGCGGTATGATCACCGTTGCGGAAGAGCAGGAGGCCGAGAGACTGCGGGTGCTGAGCAATTTCGGCATGAGCAAGGACGCGTGGAAACGGTACTCTAAGGAACGCCCCAGCGGGTTTCACCCGGCGGAGGTCGTCTGCCCGGGATACAAGTACAATATGACCGACGTTCAAGCCTCGTTGGGACTGCACCAGCTCGAGAAGCTGCCCGGCTTTCTGTCGGCACGTGAGAAATACGCCCAGATATACGACAGGGCGTTCGCCGATGTGGACGAGATCGCTCTGCCGGGCCTGCCCTCGCACGTCAAACATGCCCGGCACCTGTACATTATCGTCCTGGACGTTGACCGTCTTACGATCAGCCGCAACGAGTTTGTTGACGCCCTCAAGGCCGAAAACATCGGCACGGGTATTCATTTCGTGTCGCTGCATCTACACGAGTACTACCGCGAACGGTTCGGGTACGGCCCGGACGACTTCCCCAACGCGAACTACCTGTCCGAGCGCATCCTATCGCTGCCGCTCTATCCCAGGATGAGCGAGAAGAACGTTCACGACGTGATCGTCGCCGTCAAGAAGATCATAAACTACACGCGCAAGTGAGTTGGGAGATTCTTCGCTCCGCTCAGAATGACATTATTTATTGTTTCCCGATAACCGGTTCTTTCCACTCTTATTCCATTCTCGATCGCTCATTCACTCCGGTGGTAGATGAATGTCGAGAAGTTGGAAGAAAGAGGCCAGCATTCGGTAGGTGATACCCCAAATGGTGTAAGAACCGTACTGGAAAGAGGGAAGAACAAGGTCCGCCGGGCCGGTATGTAGACGGTATGGTTGGACGTTTCGCGGGTCGGCGAGATAGCTGAGCGGTACCCAGACGACGTCTGCAACCTCGGTGCCAAGCGTGAGCTCAAGCTGCTCCGGGCAGCAGTACACAAAAGGCGTGACCCAGAGCGTGAACGGACGCCAGCGAGCGCCGTCAAGGTCGTCCAGGCGACCGAGCTGGTCTTCCGGGTCGAGTTTCAGGCCGATCTCCTCGACCGTCTCTCGCCGTGCCACCGACTCGAGACTCTCATCATCCGGCTCCATACGTCCGCCCGGAAATGCCATATGCCCCGACCAGGGGTCTTGCGGATGCTCGACGCGCTCGATGAAAAGCGTCTCAAGGCAACCGGGCTCGCCTTCGCGCAATATCATCGCGACGGCGGCGTGGTTGGTCGGGTCGCCCAGCGGCTGGGTACGCGGCGCATGAGCGCGTAAGATTTTACGGATGTCGCCGATCCGGTATTCGTCAATCTTGCGTGTCTTCATCCGCCCCGTTCTCGAAGAAAAAGGGTACAGACACGTCTCCGCTTGTACCTCGCTCTGCTTGTGTCAGTCCCCTTCTTGTTGGCGGGCGTCTCGCCCGCCACGGAGATGCGAGGTTGTTCCCTCACTCTTGTTCCGATTCTTCCTGCTGTCCGGCCATATTGCCGAACAGGGCCGCGGCCATCTCAAACGCTTGCTCCTGAGCCTCGACGAACCGGTCGAAATAAGCCAGCTGTTCGTCATCCAGTTCCTCTAAGAGCCTTTCGCGGGCACTCTCGAAAGCCTGGAGCTGCATATTGAACGCGCCCTGGATATCCGCATTCATGCCCATGCCCATACCGGTGTCCTGACCCATCTGCTCGCCGATGGCGAGCGTCTCGTCCACGAGCACGTCCCGGACAAGCGCGCGGCCCTCGGGCGTCATTCCGGGGGCGTACAAGTTCAACTGCATGTCGAAGTTCTGCGCTAGCATTCGCTCGCCCATCGTCTCCTCGTATTCGTCGTAGACGGCCAGCTCTTGAGGAGTCAGGACGCGGCTAAGTTCTTGCCGCAGACGTTCTTCCGCGTCTTGTTCCATTTGCTCCAACGTATCTTTATCGAAACCGCTTTGGAGGGCTTCCATGCCTTTGGCAATCTGTTCGCTCATGTGCGCAGAAATGATGTCACGCACCTTCCCCTCGGTGTCCTCCGGCAGATTCAGCTCGTCGAAGAAGTCACTGAACGCCATGTCCATTGACATGCGTGCGGCGTAGTCGGCCAACTTCTTGCCGCCCTCGCCGCTGAACATTTGCGCAAAAGGATTTTGCCCCTCCTCGGTACCTTCACCTTCTTCTCCGCCGCTCAGTGCGGCGAACATATCAAGTAGCGCTTGTCCTCCTTCAGCGGGCAGAGATGGTTCCGCGGATGCTTCCTCGACTTCGGTTTCAGGAGTCTCCAGGCGGGCAATCCTCTTCTCGAGGTCAGCCGCCCTGGCCACCGCGTCATCGAGTTCGTCCTTTGTCACCATGGCGGAAATCTGCTTGTCGGCATCCGCCAACTGTGTGCGTAACTTGCCTATTTCCTGCCTATTAGCAATCCCCCACACGAGCAACCCAATAATCGCCAGTGCTGCAACAACACCTACCACCGACCGCCTTTTCGGTTCGCAAGTCTCCGCCATCGCTGTACCCTCCTGCATTCTCACCTGGATTCAGACAAGCACGACAAGTATCGTGTCTGTCGCTTCACATATCTTACTCCTATTATACACGTATTTGACAGCTTTATTCGTCGGTCTGAGAAAAAATCGCCGCTGACTAATGAAAACCACTCGGCATCACTACCGAATGTCAGTTCTTGTTCAGCGTGCGAATTTCGTCGAGGCTCGTCCAGTACTCCGTTATAGCCTTTTGTCCCACCTTGGTCATGCGATAGTCCGTGTGTGGGATCTTGCCGTTGAAGCTCTTGATAACCTTGACATAGCCCGCATCCTCCAGTCGAGCCATGTGCGACGACAAGTTACCTCTGGTAAGGCGGAGTGTGGTCAGCAGGAACTTGAAGTCCGCTTTGTCAACGCCGGACAATATCGTCAAGATCCGCAGCCGCGCCGGCTCGTGGATCGTGCGGTCAAGTTCCGTCATCTCTAATTGCCCTCCCCGTTGGCAGGGCCGCCGGCTGGATCCACCCGGGTGAGTTTCTTTAGCTTGCGTAACGTGAGGCGGTTGACAGCGTATCCAATGAGCCCCAACAGAAGACCGTACCCTGCAATAGGAATAAGCATGTTAAGAGATTCCCATTCTCCACTGAAGCGAATCGGTGCTCCCGCGACGATCAGGATCGCGTGGGCGGCGTACAATCCCGGCCAAAGCAACATCCCGAGGCCAATTTCACGCCTATTCCAAGCTACCAGAAAAACCAGGAAAGGAACAGTGTAAATCGCTGAAATCGGCTGCATATACTCCGTGGGGAGATCAAGGATCACGGAGGCTATGATGCAACCCAAAAACAGCACAAGCGCCACAGTGAACCACTTCTTGTTCCTTCGCGTTTGCGGGACCGCAACGGTCGCTCTGCCCTCCCTTCCGTAAAGCCGCTCGGCCGTCCGCTCCATCCATCGATCGCCCCGGACGGCGAACCAGACGGCCGCTCCGACGGCGAGCACAAGGGCGGCAATACAAAGCCAGAACCCGACCATGTTCCCTGCAAGGTATGCCCCCCCGGCGAAATGTGACGGGAGGCCTATAGCGGCGCAGAGCAAGATGAAGACCACCCAGTACACCAGAAACGGGCCGATTCGGCGTCCCTCAGCGTAGCTGTGTGCCAACTTCGCAATTTCCTGCATCTCTTCCGCTTTGCCGTGACCCTTTTCGCTCTCGGTTGACGTCTTCATGATTCATCACCTCCGGGTTCGTTCAATGGCCCCTTGTATGTCATTCTAACTAGTTTATACCACAAACCAGTTTGTTTGTCAAGCGCTTTTTGACCTGAGTCATCTCCACTTCTGATCATGTATCATCCGACGCAACGGCTATGTTGGCAGCTAGCGAATCTGCTCAACAGGGATGTTAGGCCATTCAGAGCGGTGCTCTAGCTGCGGTACCAGCACAGGATTAACGCCCAAATGGCTCCGAGGACACCGAAAACAAGACCGATTCGCAACATCTTCTTATACCGGGCGTGTGTCAGCGCCTTCTGGCGGACTTGGTATAGCGTACAGAACGCTGCACTCCCAAGGGCCAAGACCAGCAAATCAATAGGGATCTCCTGACGAACGTAAATCCGGTAGCACGCATCACACAGGACTCCGAGATAGAGCAAGAACCAGCCCCATCGGTAGCTGGCGTTTTCGACAGCCACCGTCCGCTCATCGC
>Ga0114922_10004298_pt1 | contig 13214 bp, 15 predicted proteins | sample AartaG_FD_100975 | JGI IMG/M metagenome (GOLD analysis project Ga0114922, IMG submission 100975) | Deep subsurface microbial communities from Aarhus Bay to uncover new lineages of life (NeLLi) - Aarhus_00045 metaG | ecosystem: Environmental > Aquatic > Marine > Oceanic > Sediment | place... | reverse complement strand
TTTTGCGTCCGAAGGCATATTCGCACGAGCATCAGCATTACCGGGACCTCAATAAGCACACCGACAACCGTTGCTAAAGCCGCCCCCGAAGACAGGCCGAACAGCATTGTTGACGTCGCTATTGCAACCTCGAAGTGATTGGACGCCCCTATCATCGCAGAAGGAGCTGCATCACGGTATTCGAGTTTCAAAACCCTTGCCAGCCCATAGCCAAGCCAGAAGATAAGATTGGTCTGAATAAACAAGGGTATCGCAATCCAGAGAATCGTCAATGGATTGGAAAGAATAACTTCTCCCTTGAATGAAAACAGTAAAATCAAAGTTAAAAGCAATGCGATTATCGTAACAGGCGTAAGAAAATGCAGGAATTTTTCTTTGAACCAATCTTCACCCTTGGCAGCAATAATCCATTTTCGCGACAAATATCCCGCAACCAACGGTAAAGCAACGTATATGGCAATCGACAACAATAATGCCTGCCAGGGAACCGGAAGTCTCCCGATTTTCAGGAGATATCCACCTAACGGGCCGTAAAGAAAAAGCATAGTCAGAGAATTGATTGCTACCATCACGAGAGTATGCCCGTCATTTCCTTTGGCGAGGTAACCCCAGACAAGAACCATGGCCGTGCACGGCGCGATGCCGAGAAGAATGCACCCCGCCAGATAGCTCCGCCACAACGGCACTTCAAGCATCTTTACACCGTTTACATCTACAATGACCCCGCCGCTGTAGGCCCCACCAACAGGCAGGTCCTGGCCGAAGGGCATCTTGACATGGTCAACAGCCTCCGGGCCTATCAGCCCGTAGAAAATTGTGCCGAGGAACAGCAGAGATATCGCATACATGGTAAACGGTTTGATTGCCCAGTTAACAAACAGCGTCAAACCCACCGGCTTGATGCTTTTACCCGCCTTCAGCACCTCCGCAAAGTCAATCTTGACCATAATCGGGTACATCATAAAAAACAGGCACACCGCTATCGGGATGGAAACCACCGGGGCCTTGTTGACATAAATCGCCAGACCATCGAGGTAGGTGGCGACCGCCGGAGCAACCTTGCCCAAAACGATTCCGCCGACAATACAAAGCCCCACCCAGACTGTCAGATACTTTTCGAAGATATTCAGGCCCTTGTCCTGCTTCCGGGATGCATTGTCACTTACCATATACGATTTCTCTCTGCCTACCGACTATTTCTTAAATGCCGTGACGTCAACACTAACAACATAATCGCTGATTTTCATTCCTTCCGGCAGGTGTTCCATCACCTGCTTGTAAATCGGATCATTGCAATCGACCATCACATCGATGTTGTATGTTTTTTCAGTAACCTCGACATCCTCCAGGCCCGCCTGTTTTGCCATCGTTATCGTCTCATCTATCAGCACCGCACCGGCCACACAGCTAACCAGCGCCGCGGCGGACTTTAATACTTCTTCAGGCAAAGGCTTTTTCAAAGCAAGGTCGGAAATACACGCCTTGCCGCCCGGCCTTAATACCCGGCCAATCTCCCGCCAGACCTGCTGTTTATCCGGCGAAAGATTAATCACACAGTTAGAGATTACCACATCGACACTCCCATCCGCTGCGGGAAGATGCTCTATCTCGCCCAGACGAAACTCAACATTATTTAGTCCCGTCTTTTCCGTAAACTTCGCAATGCCCCCCCTTGCCTTGCTTACCATTTCAGCGGTCATATCGATCCCGATGGCCCTGCCGTCCGGGCCGAGTTTTTTCGCCGCGATAAAGACGTCGAACCCGCCGCCACTGCCTAAATCCAGAACGACCTGCCCGGGCTTGAGATTCGCAATAGCAGTCGGATTGCCGCAGGACAGCCCCATGTTCGCCCCTTCGGGCAAAAGCTCAAGCTCCTCACCTGAATAACCTATCCCCGCGGCAAGCTTCTCCGGCGTCGATGAACCGCAGCAGCCCGAACCGCCCTGTGCTATCTGACTGTACCCCTCGCGGACTGTTTCTCTGATTTTCTCATCCGGCTGATTCATAAGAAAACACCTCAAAGTTTATTTTGTTAATTCTTCAAGAAGCTCATCCATCTGGCCGGCAGCGCCTTTCCGGACCATTTGCCCAACCTCAACAGCCTGCTGAATCTCTGCTTCGTCGATTTTCATCTCACGCGCCTTACCAACATGATACTTTACACAGGGATGACAATTCGCGGATACCGAAGCCCCTACCGCAATGAGCTCTTTGATATTTGCATCAAGCATTTTACTATTTCCTCTCTTAATTATTTTGTATGTTCATCGTCATTTTCAATATTTATTCTGTGAATTGTCTGTATTTGTTTCAGGAGCAGGATGTTTTCTTTTCTCAGCCGTTTTCTTAATACGTTCCATCAATGCCTGTATTTTCTCACGCTGAGCTTGTTCCTCATCATTCTTTGGTGCCATTGACGGCTGAGTTACTTTCCAGGTAATTTTGCCGCTCAAAGGCGCCTCTGGGTATGCACCTACATCGTAAAGCTCATATTCTCTGAATGAGGTGGGTTTCTCCTGATAACAAGACCAGACGGCCTGCCGTAAAACCTCGGGCGAACCTTCATTGACAAGGTCTATTATGGTAACTTGATTGCGAAAACGCTCCACAAACTCATTAGGAATATTGAAAAGATAAGGAGTGGGCGCCCCGGCTCCGATGATACGCTTTCTCTCATCCAGACCATTCTTCGCCAGCGCCAGTATCGCTTCACCCACCAGGTGCCCTGGAGACTCCGGACCGCATATAACCAGATATCGGATATTAGGATTCGAAACAATATTACAAATAACCTTTTCCAAGCCAATATTCTCTGTTTGAAGCGTCCCGGCAAGCGCTGCTCCGCTTTCAACAGCCAGCCTGACCAATTTCTCGATGTCCGGAGGTGTTTCCTCGCGCATCCATCGCAGAATAACGACAACCGCGACCGGCGAATAGTCATTGCCCCGAAGGTAACAACCTTCTTCCGGCGGATACTCGGACGCCGGTGCGATTTTTTTGATAGAACACATTGACATTATTCTCTAATTGCCAAAAGCCGGCTTACAGTTACTTTTATAGCTAGCCTACAGCTTTTCTTTAACCTTTGTCGCCTTTATTTCCGGCAAGATTAACCATCAATGCCAGCTCGGCCACCCTGCGGCCAAGATTACGGGCCGTTTTGAGCCCAAACGTGTCCGCCTCGATTCCACCTTCACCCCCGCTGACAAGCGTCGCACCAAAATGGGCAGTGTCCTTGCCTTCGCTGACGCATATCATATCGTGGCACAGCAAAACCGTCCGGACCGCTTGTAAGGTGATTTCCTGACCGCCGTTGCGCATACTACCGACTGCAAGTGTACCGCCAACCCGGTTACGAAAAATCCAGTTATTAAAACGAAACATACCACAGCGGTCGAGAAACGCCTTGCATTGAGCGGTCATCATCCCGAAGTAAACCGGCGTCCCGATAATCATCCCCGCAACCTCTTTGTCCGCCAAAACCGGAATTAATTCGGCAAAATCATCTTGAATGCTGCATTTGAGTCCTTTTTTGCATTCCATACAGGCGTTGCACGGCCGAATGTCTAAACCCGCCAGCTCGATGAGTCTGGTCTCAACCTTGTTGCTCACCTCCTGAGCGGCTTCCAGGCATATCTCCAGGGCCTTGTAAGTCGTTTTACCTTTACGCGGACTACAGCTTATGCCGATAATCTTTAACTTTCCCGGGCTCTGCCCCATGGCGGGGGATACTCCCGCGGAAATTGCCCCCGCTCCGGCAGCGAGTCCTGTCGTCAGAAATCCTCTGCGATCCATAATTTTGCCTCCTTTACAGTCTTGAACTACCAAATTCGTCGGAATATTGATTTTTATTGTTCTTCCTGTCTATCCCCAAAATACGCCGAAGAACATTCCCACAATCGTGGACATCACAACTACAAGCAGGATGAATACAATCGTCCTGCTGTTCCCAATAACTTTCCGAATAACAAGAATGTTCGGCAGCGACAGAGCGGGCCCTGCCAGCAGCAGCGCCAGCACCGGCCCTTTATGCATCCCAAGATTCATCAGGGCCTGTGTGATGGGAATCTCCGTCAGAGTGGCGAAATACCAGAAGGCTCCGATTACACTGGCGACCAGGTTGCTGCGTAAGCTGTTGTCACCCACCCATTGTGCGACCTGTTTTTCCGGCAGCAGAACGCTCACAAAACCGACCACAAAAACACCGCCAAATAACAGCGGCACCAGAAGCTTGGCAAACTCCCACGTATTGTGCATCCATTCGCTAAGCTCATCCCGCTCGAACCACCGCCAGGCCATCAGCCCCACCAGCAGCCCCATCAGGCCTGCCAGATACCATTTTACGTGATGAACAGCTATCACCCAGGTCTTCTGCTCCTGCATATCGGCTATTTCGGTTTTCTGCAATTCTATCTTGTCCCCGGTTTTATCATCACCAAGGTCCTCTTCGATCTGAAAGCGGATGGCATCCTTCGTCTCGTGAATAACAACAGCTTTGAACCGGCGGCCATCGCTGGTTTTCACAGCAACGTTGCCGGGATTGAACCAGTCGCTGAATACGAGAAACAGGACCATGCATGCAAGAAACAGGGCGGTCTTACCTATATGACGACGAGGTTTTTCCGGCTCAGGCATTTGCAGGGCGGCCTCAACCTTTGCCTGCTCGCCTTTGCGAAATACCGTTGCCATAAGCAATCCGATAACCACAGAGAAGCTCACAGCCCCGATGAACCTGCCCGCTCCGATGGAAAAACCCAGAACACGGGCGCTCAAAAATATGGCAAGGACATTTATACCGGGCCCGGAGTACAAAAAGGCCGTCGCAGGCCCCAGGCCGGCTCCAAGATTATATATCCCCGCGAACATCGGCAGCACGCTGCACGAACAAACCGCCAACACACATCCGGCCACCGACGCCACCGCATAAGCCAAAACCGGATTGGACTTCGGCCCGAGATATCGCATAACGGAGTTCTGCGATAAAAAAGTGATAATAGCTCCGGCTATAAACAGCGCCGGCACCACGCAGGCCAATGTGTGATTGCGAACATACCACTGAAGCAGCCGGAACGCCTCCTGAATTGCCTCTTGAATTCTGGGGTTGCCTAACGGCAGTGCATAAGCCACAATGAAAATAGTAATCAGTGCGGCAAATATCTTCCATTCTTTACTCATGATTGTTCTTTTCTAAACACTCCATAGCAGCACGCGTACTAAATAGCCTTAAGCAGCCTTTCGTTGTCCCTGGCCTGCTCTTTCAAAACCCGGATTACACAAGAAAAGAAATCCACGATACAGACACATTTCAGCCTGTAAATGACCTTTAGCCCCTCTTTGCGGTACTCTAACAGACCCGCGTTAGCCATCACCGAAAGGTGCCTCGAAACATTCGACCTTTCAGAGCCGATATGCTCCGCAATGTCACAGACGCATTGCTCGCCGTCTTTGAGAAAATTAACAATCGCTATTCTCAACGGATGCGCTATCGCCTTTGCGACTTCCGCCTGCCTTTCAAATAATAATTGCCTGCTCTTGCTTAACATTTTTCAGCTCCTAATCTAAGTTACTATGTGATTATATACTCACATAGTTGCATAAAGTTCTGGCAAAATCAACAATTTTTTCGGAATAAAATCCCCCAGATACTCCACAGGCCGTGCTAATATTTTTTTCTGAACCTTGCTGCAGGTATATTTAGCAGCTTGCGGTACTTTGCAACGGTGCGCCTGGCTAATTTATTGATGCCCAACTCTGCCAGTTTCTTGCGTATCTGCTCGTCATTTAAAGGCTTGCTTTTGTCCTCGGCGTCGATAATCTGCTGTAGTTTGCCCCTGATGGCTTCCCAGCTTAAACCTGTGCCGTTGATATCATCTGTTCCGCCGGAAAAGAATTTGCGCAGCGGCAATATCCCCCATGGGCACTGGACATATTTGCCGGCAACGGCCCTGGAGACAGTGGCCAGATGAACACCAACTTCCTTCGCGACTTTTGACATCGGCAGCGGCCGTAGATACAACTGCCCCTTTTCAAAAAAATCCATTTGGAACTTGACTACCGCCTTCGTTACCCTCAGCAGTGTATTCTTTCGCTGCTCTATCGCATCTATAATCCATTGTGCGGAGCGCAGATTGTTCTGCAGGAAATTTTTTGTTTTTTCACTAACCACTTCATCCTTTGCCATTTTTACGTAATATTCGTTTACCCTCAATCGCGGTAAATCATAATCAGCCAACCGCACAGAATATTCGTCCGAATTATCCAATGATTCCACTATCACATCGGGAGTAATGGGATGGTTCCGGTCCCGCCCGACCTGCAAGCCGGGCGAGGTGTCAAGCTTACTCAGACGTGCGATGGCCCGGTTGATCGCGTCGATGCCGCAATTCATTTTTTTCGCGATATCCGGCAGACGATTTTCCAGCAGCTCATCCATATGCTCGGTAATCAGACGAGATTCAAAGCTCATATCTTCGCTGTTTTGTGCCATCTGGATAAGCAGACACTCCTTCAGGTCCCTTGCGCCGACACCCGCAGGCTCTAATTTCTGCACAAGCTCCAGCGCTTCCTTCAAATCTTCGATTGTGAAATCACCCCTGTCCTTGTTGTGCAACTGTTCCAATCTTACGGCCAGATACCCCCTGTCGTCGATATAATCTATAATCATATCGCCGGCTTTTTTCACGCCCGGTTCGGCATCCACCATACGCCACTGATCTGCCAAATGTTCGTGCAGCGACTGAGGAGGAGCAGCGGTATTTTTTATCGCCTCAAGTTTTTTGTCCGGATCGTCACTATAAACCCGCTTCCGGAAAGGACCAGCCTCGTTCATATAGTCTTTGAAGCCATCGCCCAGGCCCTCAAGGCGTTCGAAATCTCCAACTTTATTGCTGTCTGTGTTAACGACCAGGTCTTTCTCGTTTATGTCTTCCTGAGGCTGTTGTTCAGCAGAGTCGGTATCTTCAGGATTCACAGGCTCGGCCATTTCTAAAACAGGATTGCTGTTAAGCTCCTGTTCTATTCTTTCCTGAAGGGCAAGGATTGGAAGCTGGAGAATTTCCATCGATTGTATCATATGCGGTGCGAGCTTCATTCGCTGCTCCATCCGCATCTGTCCTCTCATTTCCAGCTTCATAACAATACCCGAATTATACTTTATTCTGTTTTCTGACTTCTGTCTTCTGTCTTTACTATTATATCATAGATGCACAGGAGAATTTCGTCAATATTTGAGGAGTAATTGAGAAACTTTAAAAACAGAGGGAAAAATTACTCTAATTCCCGTCTGCCGATTATAGCATCGGTAAGCATCTTGCCGCTTGCATATTCGATAGTGCTGCCGGTGGGCAGTCCCCTTGCCAGCCGGGTAATCTTCACGCCGGTGGCTCTAAGCAGCGAGCTTATATAAAGTGCGGTGCCGTCGCCGGCCATATTGGGATTGGTCGCCATTATCACCTCTTTTACATCACCTTCCCGCACCCTCTCGAGGAGCTGCTCGATACTCAAATCGCCCGGCTCGATCCCTTCGAGCGGTGCGATATGACCGCCAAGGACATGATAAACCCACTTACAGGCTCCGGTTTTCTCAAGATTTATGATATCTTTTGGCTGCTCGACAACGCATATCAAGCTTTTATCCCGTCGCTCATCGGAACAGATTTGGCAGATTGGTTCTTCCGAGAGATTGTAGCAGATTTGGCAGTGTTTTATCTTGTTCTTGACATCCCGGATTGCCTCGGCAAGCCCCATCGCTTCTGCCGGCTTGGCCTTCAATATATAAAAAGCCAGCCTTTGGGCACTTTTAGGGCCAATCCCAGGCAGCTTCTCAAACTCCTCAATTAACTTATTCAAACTTTCTGTATAAACGCCCATAATTCGTAAATGCTTTCCTGTCATTCCTGCGCAGTATGTGTTTAGCCAGACAACTGAATCAGCAGTTTCCTTATGTGGCACGAGCTTCCAGCCCGTGAAAACACGGCCAAGATAGCCGTGCCACCAATAAAACAACTGAGGCTAAACAAATACCCTGCGCAAGCAGGAATCCAGTTTTGTAGGCTGGGGCTTGCCCCATCATAATTCCTATTATTTATTAATCTTCCTCTATGCCGGTTATTGTTGCGTCAAGACCCAGAAGGACTGTCTTGACAGCGGGATCGTTAATCAGCTCATTTCTCCTTTGGCTGCTTGTCTTCGGCTGCTTTGCAGTCTGCTCGCCTTGTGTCTGCTCGTCGGCAGCAATTTCAAAGTTCAATCTCACAGGCATCGAGAGCTGCTCACCCAATAAGGCCTGAATTTGCTCGGCTCGGCCGTTACTTTCGCACATTCTTTTCTGCATTTGAGCCGATGCGCCGAATTCAAGCGTCAGCACACCATCCTCAAATTGAACCGGTACAGCAGAGCTTAACAACCCGCCGGTACCCGGCCCGAGTTTGGAGGTAATAACTCCTAAGAGACTTTGCCAATTATCTTGTATCGAGTGTATATCATTCAGCCCGGAAAAATCAGATGGTTCGCTGATTTGAGATTTGGCCGGCCTCTCTATGGCCTTTATCGGTATGTTAGGCCCTGCCGCTCGCTTTTTTTTTATGTTAGGCGATGCACCTGATTGCAATCGCGAAAGAAGCTCATCAACATTCAGGAAATGTTCGCTTAAGGCAAATCGCAACAGCGATGCTTCTAAAAGTGCCCGGCTTGTATCACTGTTTTTAATGGTCCATCGCAGCTTCTCCAGCGTCGAGATGTTGTAAACAAGCCCGGCAATATCAAATTTTTCAGCTAATTCGCCGGCCCGCTTTCGCTGCTGGCCGGTCAAAATCACAAGCTCACTGTCGGGACCTGTGGATTTGACCACCATCAAGTCGCGCATATAATCAATAAGCGAATCGACGATCTGGACCTCGCTTATACCGGTACTGATTAAATCATCTATCGCCGCAAGTGTCCCGGCCGAATCGCTGTCGCTGATTTGCCCGATGAGATTCCAGATTTTCTCGCTGTTCGGGCAGCCCAAAAACTCCTCAAGCAGCCGGCTGCTCAGCGGTTCGATACCGGTGCTAATTAATCTATCCAGCAGACTCAGCGCATCTCTCATCGAGCCGTTTGCCATTTTTGCTAACGGCAGGACCAAATCCTCTTCGTACTTTATCTTTTCCTGTTTGAGTATGAACTTCAACTGCCCGGCTATCGAGGCGGGCCCTATATTGTTGAAATCAAATCTCTGGCATCTCGATTGAATCGTCGCGATGACCTTGTTCGGCTCAGTGGTGGCGAAAATAAATTTGATATGGCTCGGCGGCTCTTCCAGCGTCTTTAGAAGTGCATTAAAAGCCGAAACCGTCAGCATATGCACTTCATCGATAATATAAATCTTAAATCTTGAACGCGCAGGCCGATATATAACATTCTCACGAAGCTCACGAATTTCATCAACCCTGTTGTTTGAGGCACCGTCTATCTCGATGACGTCGATATCTTCCCCGATGTTTATCGCAGTACAGCTATCGCACTTACAGCACGGCTCTGTGGTAGGCTCATCGACGGCAAGGCAATTGAGCGCCTTTGCCAGCACCCGCGCCATAGTGGTTTTACCGACGCCGCGAGTGCCCGCAAAAAGGTAAGCGTGCGCGACCCTGTCGGTCTTGATAGCGTTTTTCAGCGTCAGAGCGATAGGGTCCTGGCCGATGACGTCATCGAACGTCTGCGACCTGTATTTTCTTGCAAGAACAGTATAAGCCATCTGCAAATGATTAGTGATTAATGATTATTATTGATTATTTATTGTGCTCCAATATATCGGTAGTATAGCAGAGAATATGATATTTTCTACAAAAATTTTAATTTGACATTTTTTCCGGCAATGGTAAATTCTGTAGTCGGTTATCAGTAATAAATATCGAAGAGCCGCCTGGGGCGGAATGGATTACAAAAGGGATTTATTATGAAAGTCAAAATTGAAGATACTTGCACTGCCTGCGGGCTTTGCGTAGATACTTGTCCTGAAGTTTTCGAAATGGGCGACGAGATGGCCCAGGTAATCGTCGATGATGTTCCGGCTGAGCAAGAGGATGCCGTTCAGCAGGCCGCCGACGAATGTCCTGTCGAGGCAATCATCGTCGAATAACTCAGCCCGATAGTTCCTTGCTTCTGTTGCAAGCTGCCGTCAGGGCATCGGTTATCAGCCGGCTAAAATTGTTCGCAGCAAAAACTTTCAATGCTGCTTCGGTTGTTCCGCCGGGGGAGGTAACCTTCCGCCGAAGCTCAGCAGGGCTTTCACCGTTCTTATCAGCCTCAGTCGCAAGCAGACCGGCCCCCTTAGCCGTCTGAAGCACCAAATCCTTAGCTACATCTTCAGGCAGGCCAAATTCAACACCTGCTTTTATCATTTCTTCCATTAAAAGAAAATAATAAGCAGGCCCGCTGCCGCTTACCGCTGTTACAGCATCGATCAAATCTTCATCATCAACGACAACGGCTTTGCCAATCGATGAAAAAATCGCCATGGCCTTTTCCAATATCGGCTTTGCCCGCTCGTTGGCGAACAATGCGCCGGCTCCTTCGCCAATCAAAGCCGGTGTATTGGGCATAACACGAACTATTGCAATATCGCCTAAGACTGCGGCAATATTTGCGACCTTTATACCTGCCGCGATGGATATAACAAGTTTGTCGGTGCCGATGGCGTCTTTTATACTCTCTAAGGCCTCGCTCATCTTCTGCGGCTTGATACTTAAGACCACCGTTTCAACCTTCGCGGCCAGCTCACTGTTGTTTCCACACGCAATAACATTATACTTTTCAGCAAGGGATTTAAGCCGCTCAGCTCGAATATCACTTATGAAAACATCTTCAGGAGCATAAACGTTGGCGGTTATTACACCCTTTATCAAAGCTTCAGCCATATTCCCGGCACCGACAAAGCCTATCGTGTCCACTTCTTTCTCCTTGTTAAAATTAATCTTCGATATATAATCTAACAAACATTTTTCACTCGATAAATATTAAACCCATTTGGAGACAAGAGCAATGCAAAAAAAGGTTGAATATTCCGATGCAATCAAAACCAAATATCCCGAACAGGTCGTTATAGCCATCGCAAAGGACAAAGCCGGCAAAGCCAACCCTGTCACATTAGGCTGGACCATGATTGTCTCAGGCGCCCCGCCGATGATGGCAATAGCCGTCGCCAAGAAGCATTATTCGATAGAAGCCGTCACCCACTCAAAATGCTTTACGATTGCGTTCCCCTCCTCGGAAATGGCCGATGCTGCCTTATTTTTCGGCTCGAAGTCCGGCCGAGACACCGACAAATTCACCGAGTTTGATTGTCAAACCGAACCTGCAAACGCCATCGATTCGGTATTGCTGACCGATGCCGTCGCCAATTTCGAATGCACCCTCGAATCGCAAATACCCGCCGGCGACCATATAATCTTCGTCGGCAAAATAGTCTGCTCCCATATCAACACCGAGCCGAAGAAGCGGCTTTACACCACCGGCCCCGGCCATAAATTGGGAGCAGCTTCGTAGAATAGAGCTAAAGGAAACGTTCGATAGACAAACAACTTGGCTTTCTGTTTTTAGGAGAAATTCAAGATGAGAGTAATGCGCATACTTGCTATGGGTGTTTTGTTAGTAGTGGCTTGGACAGCTTTGGACCGTGCTAACGTCTCTGGCGAGTTCAATTCCTCTTCCAAATCGGGAATTTACCAAGCGTCGAACGAGCCTGAAGAGCAAAGACCAGGGGGCAAATTCTGGGATCATCAGAAAGAACCGATTCCTACCGTCACCACAGGGGAAAAGGCAGCTCGAATTAAACAATATATGGAAGCCATGTTTGTTCCGTGCTCTGTGCGAGAGAGGAAGCAAGCGGAAAAAGCTCTCGTGGAACTTATTTCAACTTATAAACTGCCGGATAAAGATTCGGTGGAGGTTGACTGTACTTGGTCCTCTCCGCTCAATTTTGCATCACCACCTGAACGGCATGTGATTGTTGCATTTCTTCATAGTGGCACGGGTCATGATGTTAGCCTATGGGTTTTGTGCGAATTCAAAGGCGCAGTCAAATCCTTTTTCTTCGAAGGCAGCGCAAAGGGCTGCGGTTACTGGCAAGTATGCAACGATCTGAACACCGATGGCAATGCACAGATTATAATCAAGCATTATGTTGGCGATTATGACGGAGCCGGTACAATTGTCATTTGGCCTGCTATATACAGGTGGGATGGCAAGAACTACGTCAGGGCTGACAGTCAATTCCCGAATTATTATGCTCAGTATGTGGTACCAAAATACCAAAAGGTTGTAGAGGAGAATAAGGATTGGGAGAACCATACGAATAGGCAACTTCGCAGGATTTATGGAAAGTGTAAATTCGTTCTGGAAAAGGCCGAGTCAATTGCAAAAAAGACAAAACCTTAATTCCGGACAAATTTTTCTCTGTTTGCATCTTGAGGCTGGAAAGGGCTAACTTGTGGCGAATATGCACCTGCTCGGCTTTGCTCAAGAAACGTTTTGGTACCTCCGATACCAGCAATAGCGGTAATCTCATGAAAGGCTGCCTCCTGTCGTGTTCTCTGATATAATGGAGGACAAGAAAGGAGGCACCAATGAAAAATATATATTCAAATGTAGCGTGTGGTGGCATGGATGTCCATTACAAATTCAGCAATGTAACGTTTCGAGATGAAGCCGGACGTGTTGTCCGGCGGGATAGGCAGAATTGAGCGGTTCAGGAATCACAAGGCGCTTGCCTCGTACAGCCTGCTTGCGCCTCGTGCGGATGATACCGGTCAAGATGATCCCAGGCATTCTCCGCTGGGACGTCATTTGGGCACGCGTGGTAATAAGACGCTCAAGTGGGCATTTATTGAGGCCGCTCACGGTGCGGTTCGCTCCGGCGGCAAATGGCGCGCGATGTTTGATCGTGTGACCAGTGGCGGCAAGAAAGACCGCAATAGAGGATATATCAAGGTGGCCCGGGAACTTGTCAAGGTGGTGTATGTGGTATGGAAGAAGGATGTTGCCTACAGCAAGGCCCCACCGCAGCGTCCCGGAGCCAACAGGAAAAAATCTCGTTCAGGAACGGGCCAGCTCTTACACCCTGATATGGAACGACCCACGTCAAGCGAAAAAATTTCGTTATTCTAAATATTTTTTACATTTTCTTTATGACACTTCCAGGTGCAGGCTTCTTCGACGATGAATCATTCTGATATTCG
>Ga0114922_10004297_pt1 | contig 13215 bp, 8 predicted proteins | sample AartaG_FD_100975 | JGI IMG/M metagenome (GOLD analysis project Ga0114922, IMG submission 100975) | Deep subsurface microbial communities from Aarhus Bay to uncover new lineages of life (NeLLi) - Aarhus_00045 metaG | ecosystem: Environmental > Aquatic > Marine > Oceanic > Sediment | place: Aarhus... | reverse complement strand
TTCTTTAGCCACAAATGTTCCTCTGGCCATATATTCTATTTTTGCATAAAGAAAGTTATTTGACTATCCTAACCTTTCAGATTATTCTATAGTTATAAAATACTTTTTTAATTATAGACTTCTATTCTCTTTCCTAAACCAGCTAACCAGGTAACTAACTAACCAACTAACTGATTTTTTACGAGATACAAATCACGAGATGCTAATTGGCTCATGATTTCTTTTCCTTACTCGATACTCGATACTATATACTCGATACTGTTTTTCTATCCTGCGACTCTTAGCACTTCTTCAATAGTAGTAATTCCCTGTAATGCTTTTTCCAGCCCACTATCCTTTAGCGTCTTCATTCCTTTTTTAATAGCAGCATCTTTGATTATATTACTTGAGGCTTTAGATATTATCAGTGACTTAATCTCTTCATCTAAAACAATAAGTTCGTATATAGAAGTTCTTCCATAATATCCTGTATTCTTGCAGAAAGAACAACCTGTTCCTCTGTACAATTTAACTTTACCATCACCTTTCGAGTTGGTTTTTATATTAAGTTCACTTAAAACATCTTCTCCGAGTATGTATTCTTCTTTACATTTTTCACATATAACTCTAACCAATCTTTGAGCTATTACCCCTATTACTGAAGATGAAATTAAAAATGTTTCTACATCCATATCTATCAACCTGGTTATGGCACTGGCTGCATCATTGGTATGAAGAGTGCTTAAAACTAAATGTCCGGTTAAAGCGGCTTGAACCGCAATTTGGGCAGTTTCTGCATCTCTTATTTCTCCTACCATTATAATATCCGGATCCTGCCTTAATATTGAGCGTAGTGTATTGGCAAAAGTTAAATTAATTTTTGGCTTTATTTGAATCTGATTTATTCTTTTTAATTTGTATTCTACCGGGTCTTCTACGGTGATAATATTCTTATCCTTAGAATTTACTTCGTTTAAAGCAGCATACAAAGTGGTAGTTTTTCCGCTTCCAGTAGGTCCGGTTAGCAAAATTATTCCATAAGATTTATAAATTATTGATTTAAACTCATTTGACTGCTCAGGGGTAAATCCAAGTTGTTCTAATTTTATCAATCCTTTACTTTTATCCAATAATCTCAAAACAACTTTCTCCCCTAATACAGTAGGGATAGTAGAAACCCTTAAGTCCACTTCCCTGGTTCCAAATTTTACCTGGAAACGTCCATCCTGAGGAAGGCGTCTTTCAGCAATGTCCATCTTGGCTAATATTTTTATCCGGGATATAACTGCGGATTTTATTGTATTGGGTAAAGTTCTAATATCGTGCAGCATTCCATCAATGCGGAAACGAATTAAAAGCCCTTTTTCATTTGGTTCAATATGAATATCGCTTGCTCTGTCCTTAACACCTTGCACAATTACCATATTCACCAACTGTATAATAGGAGCTTCCTTACTTATTGCTTCTAATTTTTTAGAATCTTCCTCCTCTTCCTCTTCCTTAAATACTATCTCTGTTCCTAATTTTTCAAGTATGTCATCATATTCACCTAATTCATAATAATTAGTAATAGCATTTAGAACATCTTCTTCGGTGGCTAATAATGATTTAATCTTTTTTATTTTGGTATGATCTCTCACAAAATCTATAGCATAAACATCTAATGGGTTAGCCATAGCAATAATTAATTCATCATCATTTTTACTTATGGGGATTAATTTAAACCGTAAGGCGGACTTTTCGGATATAAGAAATATAACTTCCGGGTCTATTACATAATTTGATAGGTCTACATATTCTGCTTCGTAAACATATTGCAAGACTTCATATAGTTCTTCCCTGGTTATTGCCCCTATTTCAACGAATATTTCACCTAATTTTTTTTTATTGCCGTTCTTTTGCAATTCAAGAGCTTCTTTTAACTGTTTGGGATTGATTAATCCCTGTTCAATTAAAATATCTCCGATTCTTTTATTGGTATAGGGTTTTTTTGGCATTTCCATTTATATAACTCCACCATATTCAATAATTCGTATCTCGTATAAACTAGCTTATAGCGTTTAGCGTAGAGCGGATACATTTGGTAAACTGGTTATCCAGTTACCCGGTAACCAGTTTACCGGTTAAGATTGTTTAACCAGTGATTAGTAAGGCAGGCGTATAGCAACACGCCACTACTTACTGAAAACCGATAACTGAAAACTGAAAACTTGTATTTAAAACTATCAATTAATTTATTTCTTGTCGAACATATCTCCGAATAAATCCTTAAACAATATTTTGTCTACACTCTGTTTCTTATTATACTCTTTCATAAATCTTTTTTGTTCTTCTTTTTCAGCTCTTCTAATACTTAAACTTATCTTTTTCCTTCGACTATCTAATTTTATTACCAAAGCTGTCACTTCTTCTCCCACCGAAAGAACGCTTTCAGGATTATCTATTTTTTTATGAGATATTTCCGATAAGGGGACTAAGCCGTCAATATTTTCTTCTAAGTTTACAAAGGCACCAAAATCGGTGAGATTTACTACCTTGCCTTCCACTAAAGTACCAACTGCATATTTCTTTTTAACCTCTAACCAGGGGTCTGGCAATAATTTCTTTTTACTTAAAGTCAGCTGCAATTTTTCTTTATCTATTTTTATTACCTTAAATTCATATTCTTTGTCTTTCTTTAATATCTCACTGGGGTGTTTGATTCTTTCCCAATCTATTTCAGACACGGGTACAAATCCTTCTATTCCCTTATCCAATTTAACAAATGCTCCAAAATCTCTTACTCTTATTACCTTCCCTTTTACAATTGAATCTACCTTGTAAAATTTATCTATATCATTCCAGGGGTTGGGTAAAGTTCTCTTTCTGCTTAAAAATATTAAATGGGCATCCTCATCTATTTTTATTACTTTCAACGGAAGTACCATATATTTTTTAAATATTGCTGAAGGTTTTTCTACATATTCCCAATCAATCTCAGATAAATGAACTACGCCGGATACTCCCGCTTCCAGCTCAACATTGGCTCCATAAGAAGTTACTTGAGTAATTTTCCCTTCCACGACCGAGCCAATAGGATATTTATTCTCGACATCTTCCCAGGGATTAGCTAATAACTGCTTTAATCCTAAAGATATTTTCTTTTTATCGGGATCGATTTCTAAAATTCTCAATTTTAAAACTTCTCCTTCGGAAACTATTTCTAAAGGATTCTTTACATAGGCCCAGGCCATTTCTGAAATATGCAACAGGCCATTAAGGCCCTCTTCTATTTCAACAAAAGCACCAAAATCTTTAACTTTTATCACTTTTCCCTCTATTTCGTCACCAATAGAATATTTTTCTTTAACATCTTTCCAGGGATCCGGGGAAAACTGTTTTATGCTCAGGGATATTTTTTTATTTTCTTTATTATATTCAATAACTTTTACCTTGATTTTGTCTCCGACTTTCAGCAATTTAGTGGCGTCCTTCATATCTCGCCAGGTAATTTCTGAAATATGAAGCAATCCTTCCACGCCGCCTATATCAACAAATGCGCCAAACTTTGTAATATTTGTTATAATCCCTTCTTTTTCCTGTCCAACTGTCAAACCAGCTAATGTTTTTTTGTTCATTACTTTACGTTCTTTCTCAACAATCATACGGTGAGAAAGAATAACTTTGTTTTCCCTTTTTTCCAACTTGATTATAACAAAATCCAATTTTTTCCCTATATATTTGTCTAAATCTTCATCTTTTATAAATTTGGTTTCGATCTGGGATTTAGGAACAAATCCTTTTAATCCTATATTAACAATTAAACCGTTCGGATTTTTTTCGATTACTTCTGCATTGATTTTTTCTTTCTTTCTGTATACCTCATTAAGTTTTTCCCATATTTGATAATATTTTGCCCTCTCTCTTGATAGAGCAACATTTCCATTTTTTTCATCAACCTTAACAACATATAAATAAACTTCATCACCAATCTCTAAAGTGTGGGTTATAGTTTCTTCTTTTTCGGAAAAGAGTGATTTTTCATTTTTAGAAAGATGACCCTCCATTTTATATTTTATATCAACCAGATATCCATCTTCATCGACTTTCATTATCTGGCCTTTAATCATATCCCCTCTTTTTATTTTTTTAAATTTTTCTAAAGATTGGTTAATCATTTCATCCATTTCTTCTTTAGAATTTTTTTTTGTTTCTTCTACTTCATTTTTTTCTTTTAACTCCATAGTTCTTACATCCTTCCTTTTATCGTATATCGTCGCGCGTATATCGTATTTAGCGTAGAGCGTACAGCGTTTAGCGTATAGGAATATTATAGTATCCTGTATCGAGTATCGCGTTTAGAAGTAGGAGCTTATTGCAACACGCCATAACAATGATTTATAGGTCGTTCTGTCATTGCGAGCTCCGATTTATCGGAGCGTGGCAATCCCAGTTTTGATAAATCAAATCTCTACACCCTAGCCATTACATATTATTATTTTCTTTTGATTTCTGGATTCTGACTCCCGATTTCCTTTTTCTTAACTATACACTGATATACTATATACTCAATACTTTTCATATTCTGTCTTATGGCTTTTATTTTCTTCACTATACACTCGATACTGGATACTCGATACTGTTAATTGATCTCTTTTCGGTTATTATTTTATGTACCGGGATATCATTTTTATCATTGAGTATTTTTTTTACTATCTGCGTTTCAAAAGCCAAAGCAATAATTTTGGTTGAAGTTCGTATTTTTCTTAAAAAATTATCGTAATATCCGAAACCCCTGCCAATTCTATTTCCGCTTAAATCAAAGGCGACTCCGGGTGTTATTACTAAATTTATGTCTTCTGGGGAAAACAATCTATAATATTCTCTCTTCGGTTCCAAAATCCCCTTTTTACCTTTTCCTAATTCATTATCAAAATCGTATATTTTCGAAGGAGCTAAATTAGTACATTCTGTTAGGATAATGGGAACAAAAGTATTTTTACCCACTTTTATAGATGTTTTTATCATTTCTTCGGTCTGCACTTCACTTCTGGTAGCAACATAAAACATAATATTTTGGGAATTTCTATACTCTACGGTCTCAGTCAAGCGTGAAAATACTTGTTGACTTTTATTTTTTATCTCTTCTGAAGATAAGGAAAGTCTTTTTTTTAATATATTCCTTCGTATTTCTTCTTTGTTCATAATTTTTATTATAATATAGTTATTTATTATTTTTGTCAAAATTATATCTCGTATTTCGTATCGCGTATATCGTATATAGTATATCGTATCGTGTGAATAAAATTAGTTTTCGGTTATCGATATATAGCTAAAAATCTGAACCAAAGAATGAAAAACCATAATCGTTATCTAAGAATTCAGGAGTCTATGCTCAGAAGAGTATAACATAACTTAACAAAGAATATATTCTCATAATTTAAAATAATTCTGAATACTAGATCCTGCCTTCTGGCTCCCTCTTTCTTAATTATTTTTGTAAATTATAAAACCCCGCTATGTCGTGTGCATTAGGTTTTGATACCTGTCCTCAAACAGGTGGGCATCTACCTAAATGCTTTATGTTTCCGCGTCAACCCGGTAGTTAACGTTAGGTATTTGCCTTTCCTCCGATGGAGGGAGACTTACCTTAGGCCTACATTCTACATTTAGAGCTCGATCCCTCTTTATATGTGTTGGCTCAAAACTTAATTAATCGCACGAACACAGCAGGGTAATTTATGGATTTTCTTCGTCCTTATAATATCATAATTTATAATATCTTTCAATATCGACAGTATCCAAACAGTATCGAGTATCCAGTATCGAGTATCGAGTCAGGAAAGATAAAGAAAAGATAGAAAAAATTAGTATTCTTCTTTCTATCTGACTACCCCACTAAATTTTATACTAACAAAACAGTATCTAGCAAGATAGTGGATAGCGTTTAGCGTATAGTAAGAAAGCGAAAAAAGCAAAACCAAAGCTCAAAACTTAAAATTAAAAAATTGCTAATGTATGTACACATATCCAAAAATGCAAATCACAAAGTGGATAGTTGCCCACCCCTCTGTCATTCCCGCGGAAGCGGGAATCTATCTTCCCCAATTTGTCTTTTATTTACCCTGGGCACGATTCATCGTGCCCCTACCTCTGAATCCTAATTTTCTTTACGTTATACTCGATATTCGATACGCGATACTATACGCTCCACGCTGTACACTACAGGCTATTACTTCGGTAGATCTAATTTAATATGAAGTTCCTTTAATTGTTTTTGATCTACTTCGGATGGTGCATCGGTTAATGGACAAGTTGCTTTTTGGGTTTTGGGGAAGGCAATCACTTCTCTAATTGAGGAAGCTCCTGCTAAAAGCATAACCAGTCTATCCAAACCGAAGGCGATTCCCCCATGTGGTGGAGCTCCATATTTTAAGGCTTGCAATAAGAATCCAAATTTCTGTTCAGCCTTTTTATCATCTATTCCCAACAATCTAAAAATTATTTTTTGAAGATCGTTATTGTATATTCTGATACTTCCTCCACCAATTTCGTTCCCGTTAAGCACTAAATCATATGCTTTTGAACGCACTTTTATGGGATTGGTTTCTAATAATTTAATATCTCCGTCAACAGGTGCTGTGAAAGGATGATGAACAGATTCATACCTCTTTTCTTCCGGGTTATATTCTAACAAAGGAAAATTTGTAACCCAGAGAAAATTAAATTCATTTTTACCATGATTAATAAGGCCTAAATCATTAGCTAATTTTAATCTTAAATTCCCCAATGTTTCATAAACTACTTTCGCTTGGTCGGCAACAATTAAGATAAGATCTCCCGGATTTGCATTAGTTTTAAGTTTTATTTTTTCTATCTCTTCGGGAGAAAGAAACTTAGATACGGAAGATTGAAAATTTTTTCCTTCTTTAATTTTTATATAGGATAGTCCTTTTGCGCCAAATGAAGTAATAAATAATTGTAAATCATCGAGTTTTTTTCGGGAAAATTCCTTATCGCTTTCAACTTTAATGGCACATATTTCCCCTTTGTTTTTAATTACTTCTTCAAATACTTTAAAAGAACTTTTGTAAAATATTTCAGTAAAATTTATTATCTCAATTTTAAATCTTAAGTCTGGTTTATCTGTTCCATATCTTGAAATTGCTTCCTGGTAATCCATTTTGACAAAAGGTATTTTTATTTTGATATTAAATAATTTGTTAAATAAAGAAACAAACATTTCTTCTACTAAATTAAATATATCGTCTCTATCAACAAATGACATTTCCATATCAAGTTGAGTAAACTCAGGCGCTCGGTCAGCTCTTAAATCTTCATCCCGAAAACACCTTACTATCTGGTAATATTTTTCAAATCCTGCAACCATTAATAATTGTTTGAATAATTGAGGAGATTGTGGTAGAGCATAAAATTTGCCCGGATTCACTCTACTGGGAACTATATAATCCCTAGCCCCTTCCGGTGTACTCTTAGTTAAAAAAGGAGTTTCTATATCTAAAAAACTTTTACTGTTTAAGTAATTTCTAATTTCCATACAGACCTGGTGTCTTAACCGAATATTTTTTTGCATCTTTAACTGTCTTAAATCCAGATATCTATATTTTAATCTCAAATTATCATTTATCTCTATCTTGTCATCTATATTAAAAGGGAGGGTGCCAGAAACGTTTAATATTTTTACCTGCACTGCTTTGATTTCGATTTCTCCGGTAGGCATGTTAGGATTTTTTGAACCTGGTAAACGAGAAACACTCTTCCCTTTAACTGCAAGTACATACTCATTTTTGATGATATGAGCTTTTTTATGTGCTTCAGCAGAATCTTCCGGATCAAATACAATTTGTGTTATCCCTTCACGGTCTCTCAAATCAATAAAGATTAAACCACCATGATCTCTCCTGCTCTGAGCCCAACCCATTAAGATTACTTCTTTTCCTATATCGTTTTTCCGCAGCTCTCCACAGGAATTAGTTTTTTTCCAAGAGCCTATAGGTTCTATAATAACTTTTGATTTTTTCATTTTTATCCTTGCTCCTTTATGTTTCGTATCGCGTATTTCTTTTAGCGTATAGCGTACAGCGTTTAGCGTATAGAATATTAGTTATCCAGTTACCCAGTTTACCAGTTAATTGGTATGTTATACAGAGGTTATGAGTTACGGATTTCTTCTCAATTATGTTACTCCCGTTTCCCATTATGTCATTCCCGTGAAAACGGGAATCTATTTTCTAATTTTAGTTTCCACCCCCTGGATTCCCACTTTCGTGGGAATGACAGAGGAGTATCTAATTTTTCGTTTTTTTACTACCCGCTATCATGGCGTATGCAATACGCTCTTACTTTTTTCTCTTTTGTTTTTTTACTATATACAAATTTGGATTCTATCTCCTGAGTTCTGACTCCCTCTTCCCTAGCTCCACGCTAAACGCTACACGCTATTTTTAGGGATAAATCTTATTCAGCATCCTTGGGAAAGGAATGGTTTCGCGAATATGGCTTAAACCACATATCCAGGCAACAGTTCTTTCTATTCCTAAACCAAATCCGGAATGAGGAACTGACCCATATTTTCTTAAATCTAAATACCACTCATACTTTTCCCTGGGCAAATTATGTTCTTTTATCCTTTTTTCCAATAAACGGTAATCGTCAATCCGCTGGCCTCCTCCAATAATTTCACCATACCCTTCTGAGGCTAACAAATCTGCACATAAAGCGACTTCTGGTCTTTGGGGGTCGGGTTCCATGTAGAAGGCTTTGCATTTTATCGGATAACGGAGAACAAAGACCGGTTTTTCGTATCGCTTGGATAAAATAGTTTCATCTTCCCCTCCAAAATCATCTCCCCACTCAATTTTAGAACCATTATTTTTTAATATGTCTATAGCTTCATCATATGAAATTCTGGGAAAAGGTGTTTTTATAAGTTCCAATTTAGAAATATCTCTTTCTAATAATTTCAATTCATTTTTTTTCTTTTCTAACACTTGTTTTACAATATAAGTTACCATATTCTCCTGTATTTCGTTATTTTCTTCAAGTTCGACATAGGCAGCTTCCGGTTCTACCATCCAAAATTCCATTAGGTGTCTTCTGGTTTTAGATTTTTCAGCGCGAAAAGTTGGCCCAAAAGAGTATACTTTTCCAAAAGCAGCAGCTGTTGCCTCATTGTAAAGTTGTCCACTTTGTGTAAGATACGCTTTATCATCGAAATATTCAGTCTCAAATAAAGTAGTAGTTCCTTCGCAAGCTGCAGGAGTGAGTATCGGTGTATCCATTAAGATAAAACCGTTAATATCTAAAAAATCACGAATAGATTTGATTATCTCTGCTCTTATTCTTAGAATAGCATTTTGCCGAGTTGACCTTAACCATAGATGGCGATAGTCCATCAGGTATCCTACTCCATGTTCTTTTAAAGAAATTGGATAATTATCTTCGGCCATACTAATAACCTCAATGTTTTTTACTAAAACTTCATATCCCAAAGGAACTCTCTTTTCTTCTTTGACTACCCCTGATATTTTAATTGATGATTCGTAATTAATATCATCGACTTTATCAAAAATATTTTCATCCATTTCGTTTTTGATGAGAGTGCCTTGAATAAAACCTGTTCCATCCCTAACAATTAAGAATTTTATTTTCCCACTTGAGCGTCTATTGTAGAGCCATCCTCTAATTTCTACTTCTTTTCCTTCATAATTTTTAATATCACTTATTCTAATAATTTCCATATATACCCTCCTTATATATTGTCAGTAGAACCATCCCCCTGACAATCTATTATTTTAATTCATCGATAAGATTATCTGTTAGAACTTCTTTTTGTTCTTTGGTTTGCATATTACGGAGGATCACCATATTTTTGGATAATTCTTCTTCGCCAACTATTACGGTATATCTTACTCCTATTTTATTGGCTATCCTCATTTGTGATTTTAGGCTTCCTTCGGAATAATCCATATCCGCCGACAATCCGGCATTTCTTATTTTTTGTAATAATCTAAAAGCTGTATCTTTATTTTTTTCATCAACCTTAGCTACAAATATATCCAATCTCTTTCCCATGGGCCATTCGATTTTTTGTTGGTCTATAGCAATAATCATTCTCTCTATCCCTGCGGCAAATCCTACTGCTGGGGTAGGTTTTCCACCCAACTCTTCAATCAAATCATCATATCTGCCACCACCGCCAACAGCATTCTGCGCACCTAATCCTCCCGAAATAATTTCAAAAGCGGTTTTGGTATAATAATCTAATCCCCTTACTAACCGGGGGTCTTCATGAAATATAATTTTTTGATCATTAAGATATGATTTAACTTCAGAAAAATGTGATTCACATTCCTGACAAAGATTTTCAGTAATCACCGGAGCTTCTTCTATAGTTTTTTTACAGCTATCTTTTTTACAATCTAAAACTCTTAAAGGATTTTTAGTATACCTCTCCTTACATTCAGAACATAAAAAATCTTTTTTATTTTTTAGATATTTTTTTAATTTTTTGACATAATCAACTCTGCATTTTTTGCAACCCACACTATTTATTAAAATTTCAAGATTTTTTAATCCCAGTTTTTTATAAACATCTAAAACAGTAATGATAACTTCAGCATCCGCCGCGGAAGATTTAGTACCAATGATTTCGATTCCGAACTGATTAAACTGCCGAAATCTACCAGCTTGTGGTTTTTCGCATCTAAACATTGGGCCGAGATAAAATAACTTTATTACTTTAGAGATTCTGCCCATACTATTTTCCAAATAAGCTCTAACTACCGGAGCAGTTCCTTCAGGCCGTAAAGTAAGGCTCCTCCCTTTTCTATCAGGAAAAGTAAACATTTCTTTAGTCACTATATCAGTTGATTCACCTATTCCCCGGACAAAAAGATCAGTATATTCAAAAAACGGAGTTCTTATTTCTTTATATCCATATTTGTTTAGTATTTCTTTTATTATATTTTCGATATAATACCATTTTGGAATATCCTCGGGTAAAATATCTTGCGTCCCCTTAGGAACCTTAATAATCAATATTTCCCTCTCCTTTATTTACTATTTTAATAACTATAGTCTAGTCTAGGGGTCAGGTCTCAACATTTGACATAACCATAAAAAAATTAAATTATGTCAAATGTTGAGACTGACCCCTTTTTTCTAATAGCTATATTTGCTCCCTATGAATGCCTTTTTATCAACCGCTTTCTTCAGGGCATCTTCCTGGCTAATTTTTCCCTCCATAAGTAAATCTTTTAACGATTGATCTAAACTTTGCATTCCATCTTTCTTGCTAATCTGTATAGTTGAAGAAATTTGATAAGCTTTTCCTTCTCTAATTAGATTTCTAATTGCCGGGTTGGCAACCATTATTTCCAGGGCAGGAACTCTGCCTTTTCCGTCTAAAACAGGTAATAGAGTTTGAGCAACAACCCCTAAGAGAGAACCCGCAAGCTGCATTCTAATTTGATTTTGCTGGTGAGGAGGGAATACATCTATTACCCTTTCTACTGTTTCTGATGCATTAATGGTATGAAGGGTAGAAAATACCAAATGCCCTGTTTCAGCTGCGGTCAAAGCCATAGAAATAGTTTCAAGGTCCCTCATTTCCCCTACCAATATTACATCGGGGTCTTCCCTTAAAGCATTGCGTAATGCTGAAGCAAAAGATGGAGTATGTGAACCTATCTCTCTTTGGGAAACAAGGCAATTTTTATGAGAGTGAATAAATTCTATAGGGTCTTCGATGGTAATTATATTATCATACCGTTTTTTATTAATAATATCTATCAAGGCTGCCAGAGTCGTTGATTTTCCACTTCCAGTTGGTCCGGTAAGCAATACTAATCCTCTATCCTTTTCGCTGAAATCTGAAAGTATCGAGGGTAATCCTAGTTCAGAAAGAGTTTTAATCTTTTCCGGAATTAAACGAAAAGCCCCACCCTCACCACGCCGGTGCTTAAAAACATTTACTCTAAATCGAGATATGTTAATTAACTCGTAAGATAAATCTAATTCACCAAATTTTTCAAAATCAGCCCTCTGTTTTTCGCTAAGAATACTATATATCATTTCATGGGTAATCTCCGGGGTTAATTCAGGTAAATCCAACCGTGTTAATTTCCCATTTATACGAAGTACCGGAGGAATTCCTACATTAAGGTGCAAATCGGATGCATCTTTTTCCTTAGCTTCAATCAACATTTCTTTTATTTGCATATCTAACCTCTCCTTTGTTTTTTAATTAATATTAACTACATCCAACAAAATTATAAATTGTCTTTATGATGAAATATTTGATTAATTGTTTCATCGATATTTTTAAAAGATGCCAGGACATATTTTAGCTTTCTTTTGGTAACCTCCTTGATTACTTCGATAGCTTCTTCGTCTGTAGGATCAGCCATGGCAATAACTAATTCATCATTTAACTCCATTATGGGTATTGCTTTAAATTTTCTAAGGGTATCTTCTGAAATATTCTTGGATAATTGAATATCAATGTTACCAATATTTACCTGAACATAAGGAAGGTTTAACTGTTTTCCTAAAACCCAATTTATTTCATCTTGTGTAACTCTTCCCAGTTCAATTAAGATTTCTCCGATTCTTTTTTCCCTATTTTTTTGAATTTTTAATCCCTCCTCCAATTGCTCCGGAGTAATAATCTTATAATGTATTAATATTTCTCCTAATTTTCGAGGGTGTTTTTTTCCTTCTTGCTCTTCTTTCATATTAATATTCCTCCTTTTTAGCACATTACCACTCTTGCTTTATTCACGAATCTATAAAATATATTTTGAATGGATTGCTTTAATTATAATTGATTATATTATTAAAAAATCCCTGATAATACTTCTATTAAGTATCATCAGGGACGAGAATTGCTCGCGGTGCCACCCTGTTTGAATGGTAATTCATCCATTCCGCTTATCAGCCAATTAACGTGGGCTATCCGATTAAGTTTACTAAATTTTTCAACTTAATTATTTATTTAGGGGTCTTTCGATTATCTTCTTTTTTATTTCCTTAAAGAAAGATGATCTACTTTCCTATCTTCTGTTTTTGAAAGATATTATATTTTAAAATTTAAGTAATTTTATATAATTTTAATTAAAAAGTCAAGCTAACGAATTGCCTCATCAAAAATCTAAACGAAAAAGTATCGATGCCTCATATAAAAATCTAAATGAAACATTTCAATTATAACCTAATCTCCTCTATATTTAAAGA
>Ga0114922_10004296_pt1 | contig 13219 bp, 16 predicted proteins | sample AartaG_FD_100975 | JGI IMG/M metagenome (GOLD analysis project Ga0114922, IMG submission 100975) | Deep subsurface microbial communities from Aarhus Bay to uncover new lineages of life (NeLLi) - Aarhus_00045 metaG | ecosystem: Environmental > Aquatic > Marine > Oceanic > Sediment | place... | reverse complement strand
TTTTGATTTTCTTCTTCCATCACTATTGTTGGCGCTGGCTGAAGTGGGTGTGCAGATTATTCCGTGCAGCCGGACTGCTGCTGTTATCAGCGTGATTTTTATGTTGGCTCTGCCGGCCATTTCCTCCAATAGTCCTTTCAAAAGTTCAGCTTGTAAGTACAATCTTGTGATAAAAAGGGCTGTAGTTCAAGAAAAAAATATTGTTTTTTGTGCAAAATAAAGAAATCGCGTGGAATTTATACGGATTTGCGGGTTATTTTTGCGCCTAAGGCGTTTAGCTTCTGCTCGATGTGCTCGTAGCCGCGGTCGATGTGATAGACGCGGTTAATGACGGTTGTGCCCTGGGCGGCGAGGCCGGCTAAGACAAGGGCCGCTGACGCCCGCAGGTCCGAGGCCATTACGGGGGCGGCGATGAGTTTCTTGACGCCTGCGATAATTACGGAAGGCCCCTCTTTGCGGAGGTTGGCGGCCATGCGGTTAAGCTCTGCAACGTGCATGAATCTGTCGGGGAAAATCTTCTCTGTTATGACGCTGTTGCCGTCGGCCAGGGCCAAAAGCGCCATTAACTGGGCCTGCAAATCAGTAGGGAAGCCGGGATATGGTTGTGTGGTGATGTCAGCGGGGCTAAGCGTGCCTTCGCGGCTTACAATGCAACCATCTTCGGTCGGCTCTATGCGGACCCCGATACCGACAAGTTTATCAACGACGGCCATCATATCGGTAAGCCGGCAGTTTTTCAGCTCGACTCGGCCGGCAGTGATGGCGGCAGCCACCATGAACGTTCCAGCCTCGACACGGTCGCCGATAATGGTGTAGTCAACGGGCTCAAGGCTATCGACACCATCAATTACGAGCCTCGGCGAGCCGATGCCACGGATTTTCGCGCCCATCTTATTGAGGCAGTGTGCCAGGTCCGCTATCTCCGGCTCACAGGCGGCCGACTCGATTGTCGTTGTGCCTCTTGCGAGTGTCGCAGCCATTAGGACGTTGGCTGTGCCTAAGACGGTCGAGCCGAAGGGACCGCCAAGGAAGATGTCTTTGCCCTTAAGTCCGTGGGGCGTTTCGGCGACGATGTAGCCGTTTTCGAGGTGGATCTCGGCGCCGAGCGCGCGCAGACCGCGCAGATGAATATCGACGGGTCTGTCGCCGATGGCGCAACCGCCCGGCATCGAGACTTTGGCCCTGCCGCAGCGGGCTAATAGCGGCCCGAGGATACAGATACTTGCCCGCATCTTGCGGACGATGTCATAGGGGCCGGTGGGATTGTCTATGACGGAAGCGTCGATTTGGAGTTCTGTGCCCGCGTTTTGTTTGACCTTTGCACCGAGTGCGCCCAGCAATTTGGCCAGGACAGCGATGTCAGCGAGCTGCGGCGCGCCTCCGACAATAGATTTGCCGGGAGCGAGGATGGTGGCAGCCATTATGGGAAGGGCGGCGTTTTTGGAGCCGCTGATAGTAACGGTGCCGGCAAGCCGGACCGGGCCTTTGATGTGAAACAGGTCCATAGACTGCTTTCCTTAAATAGACGTGGTCAATATAATACAAAGACGGGCTGGTTTCAAGGACATAAAAGTGCAACCCTGAATGAGCGCAACTTGTGCGCGATTTAGACGCAAAAAGCCGACACATACAACAAAAAGAAGCTTGACAAAGTCCGGGTATCTGACAATAATGCTGTCGGCTGGTGAATTTGTCCGATTCACGCTAAACCAGTACATTACAACAAGTTAGAAATTTTGGCGGCGTAGCTCAGTTGGTTAGAGCATGGGATTCATAAGCCCAGGGTCGTTGGTTCGAATCCAACCGCCGCTATTTGTTACGTATCTCGTATTTCGCGAATCGTATAGCGAATACATTTTTTTGATTTCAACTGCAAAATTGTACGGGATTCCGACATCGAAATACGAGCGACGAGTAACGAGATACGAATCCGCCCCCATCGTCTAGCGGCCTAGGACGCCGGGTTCTCATCCCGGTAACAGGGGTTCGAGTCCCCTTGGGGGTATCAGGTGCAAATTATTCTGATTTGCATGTTCTTGCATATTGTCGCAAGCTGTTGCAAGGCAAGGAGTAATATTAAATTTACTTTTTTCCTCGTTTTCTCCTTGCGACTCTGTGCGAGGCGATACGGCAGTGTTCAGTCCCCGATTTAGGCCACCTTTTTCAACTGCCCGCCGAAAGTGCTCTTCGTGAGTTTGCAGATAATGTTTTCGGGCAATGTCTGGACTGTTTCCCAGCCATTCGGTAACGACGTGAACAGGGAAGTCCTCTACCAGTTCGGTTTCCCTGCTGGAACGTAAATTTTGAAACGTCTTTGCCCATGGTTTAAGCCCAGCTCGTTTTATGATTCGATGGGCTTGAGTGCGAAGATTGCTGCTGCTGTTCAAGTCCTTGGTAACAACCTTTTTTTGACCGGGCTCTGCCTGCCCAAATGCTTCCATAAGATATGGTTCAAGTTCGGGAAACAAGGGGCATATTCGAGTTTCCCTGCCTTCAATATGCTCTGTTTTAGGGCTGTGTATAGTAAACCGCTTCTTGTCCCAAAGAATATCGTCCCATGTCAGTCCATACAGTTCAGAAGGGATTCGCAGGCCACCGTAACGGGCCAGGGCAAAGATAAGCCGCCATTTATTCTCAGGGCAGGCATCCAGGACTTTTTGAATATCCTCATGGCTGATAAACTGCTGCCGTTTAGGGTTGGATACCGTACTTGTGGGAATGCCATCAAAGGGATTTTCGTCAATCAGGCGTTTCTTTCTTGCCGCTGAAAAAAACTGTTTGACTCGCTTACAACGCCTCCGAACTGTGTTTTCAGCAAGCTCCTTTTCCAGCAGATGTCGGCGAAATTCTTCAGCGTCATAGGCGCTGAAATCGGTGATACTCATACTCGAATTGCAAAACCCGAAAAGGTCATTGCGTGCGGCCAGCATATTGCTTTTGGTATTGGGTTTGATATCGGTTCGACCTTCAATATACCCGTCCACCCACGCCGCCAAAGGAACTTCCGGTTTGCGTTCAATTGGTTCAGCAAGGCCAAGAGACTCCAAGCGTTTTCGTACGGAGTTAGAAAGACCGTTGAGCCAGTTCTGGACAGATATAGAAATTTCAGAGCCTGTATTTTTGGCTTTGATAAGATTTTCAATATTGATTTTCGCTGTCTCTGCCTGCCGTTTGGTAATCCTGCCGAAGCCGATTCGAGGCCGGTTCGATGATTCACCTTCAGACAAACGTATCCGGTAGGTTTTGCCGTTCTTTCCGTTTCGAGATTCAATACTTGCCATTATATCACCTTGCCTTTTCTTGCTTTTTCGATTTCTGCCAACATTCCAGTAAATAAGTTGATAACGATAATCCTCTGGCCTTTGCATCCTTTTCAAGCTCTTTCCGTTGTGATGGCCTGAGCCTGAGTGTTACAAGGGCTGTCCTTCTGTCTTTTTCTTTCAGTGGCGGTCTGCCCATTTTGCTCTTTTTCTTTCCCATAAAAAGCAATATACTTTATGTATTCGGAGAAGTCAAGCCTAAAAATCAGATTTTTTGTAAATTCTTTAATTTTCATTGAATATCCATTTTCTGTTGTTCTATAAATGAGTCCAAATCAGCGATATCAAACCGAACAGCCCGGTCAATTCTGACTGTCTGGATACGCCCGGATTTCGACAAATCCCACAATTTACGCTCACAAATACACAAATACTTTGCAGCTTGCTTGCTTTTCATTAGTTTTTTGCACATATGTCCATCCATAAACTTATACTTTCTTATATTGCCCATATCCTAACAATGTGAGCAATGCCTATCTTCCACGCCTTTGAGTTTTTGAGCCAATATCCCAAAGATAGGCACATATCTTTGATTTTTAGCCCAAAAATCCAAAGATACGGAAGATATGTATAACCTTTGTTACAGCAATCTTTGATTTTCAAAACGTTATTCAGCATCGGGCATCCTCCAGAACCATTGACCACCATAGCCCAGCTTTCTTGCCTTCACCTCCAACTTGGCTTTCGCTCGGTAGAGCAGGTCCTTATTAAAGCCCTCCTTCTCACCTTCCTCAAAGATAGCCGCCGAAGCAACGTCGGCAGTGCCGAGACGTTCCTGCAACCAATCAGCCACCTCGTCAACCCGATATGTGCTGCCCTTGTTCTCGATAATGTTGTCTATATGCCCTCTCCACGGCTCCGGCGCAAAGGTTACAACACCTTCGATAATACGATACTTCAAGCCGGTCGGTTGGACACAATAGTTTGCTTTGATGGGACAGAAGATTTTCGTTTCGTTGTCATCCTTATCCGTTACAACTCCCCACACACTTCGGGCCTGAGCCACAAAAGCCGTAGAACCCAAACCACGGTACACATAAGCTAAATCCTGCCGTTTGTTGTGGTGATTGATACCGATTATTGTGACTCTGTGCTTTGACGCCAATTTAGCCAGAGGTGTAAGTGTTGACCTGACTTCGGCGTTTGAGTTGGCGTTGGTTTGTCCCAGATAAGCGGTGATGGGGTCAAGTACAACCATTCGGCAATCAGATATATGCTCAAGTGCATCCTCTACCCCGCTAAGGTGTCGAGTGATGTCGAAAAATTCTTTGGCCTCACTAACCCGAACACTCTCAAGAATATAGACCTTGCTGACGCCGGCCCCATGTGCGTCAAGTCTCGGCCTGATTATCTTTGCAGGATCATCCTCGTCACTAAAGAAAATAGCCGAGCCCTTCTTAACGGGTATTTCAGGACAGTCCGGCCACGGCCTGCCTGTTGTGATATGCGCCGCCATGAATATCGTAAGGAAGCTCTTTGATGCTCCGGGGTCACCCGATATGATTGTAAAGGCATTATCCGGGATTTTGTTATCCCAGAACCATTCGACCGTTTCGGCTTTGACGTCTGCCATATTCTTGAGATTCAACTTGACGGCTGACCGTCCTGTTTGTTGTACGAGTTCCAGCAGCTTCTCTTTCGTGCCGCCGTTGTTCAGCCAGTCGGATACATCGCCTTTATCCGACAGTCCTGGCAATTCAAGTATTCTTGCTTTCACACCTACGCAAGCCAGACTTTCGGCCACTCGCTTAGCGTGCCTTTTGCCAGAATCATCATTATCCGGTATAACAGCCACTAACTTGTGGTCGTTCATAAATTCGCTGTAACTTTCGTCCCATTTGACGGCCCCCATCGCGCACGTGGTGGCTACCAGTCCTTCATCGTATAGCCGGTCAACATCCTTCTCACCTTCAACAATAAAGACCCAGTCTGTGGCGTTTGCCTGTAGCAGTTCTTGCAAACGGTACAAAATCCGCCTGACTCCATCTAAATTCCAAATCCAGCAACCTTCACCATCAGGCCGCCGCTGCCGAAAATCTTTGGGTTCGTACCTAACTACTTGGTAAAGCAATTGGCCTGACTCATCCTTGTAATCGTATGTCTTTATTATTTTGGCCATGATCCTATCCCAGCTATTGATTTTCCGACTTCGGCGATTCTGGCTCATTCTGAGCAATATCAGATACGCCGTACGAGACGCCATGCACCGGACGGTACGGGTATAACGGACATTGTGGAGAGCAACACTGCCGGACCTCTTTGAACCGGTAGGCCATGCACTCTATACAAAAGCTGTTCACAGCCGCCCGGAGACTACGCCCGGTCATTGCTATATCATAGACCCTTCTAAACTGCCGGGGGATATTTTTACGGTGTTCGGTTATTTTTTCGGCGCGTGGGCTTGACAAGTCGGGGGCTGTTTTGGTAAAATTAGTATCGCAACATTTAACAAAATTTTTCGTGTTAGGGGCCGCTGTTTCTAACGATGCAGTGGCCCCCTCCTTTTTGTCATCCTTCATTTTCGGCACCCTTCATCGCTTCCCATGTTTTTCTATCTACCATCCCGGCCCGAATCCAATCCATTAGCTCAGATTCAAGATAACGCACACTGCCGGAGATTCTGAGCGGTCGAATTATCAATCCCGCTGAGTTAAGTCTGTGTACGGTTCTTTTGCTCAAGCTCAAAATGCGCCCGACAGCCTCGCTGCTCAAGAGCCTATCTGTGTTTTGATTTCTTTTTGCGTCCATTACAATGTCTCCTGAATTAAGTTTTCAAATGACAATTAACTCTAACAAGAGCCATATTAAGTCATTTATGAAAGCACAAAAAGATGGTGTATGCTGAGTTGGTGCCAGTTGGTATGAGTTGTAGTGAGTTAGTACCAGTCTTGGGAGACTTGGCTTATTTACTTACCTTTTCAATGACCTTTTTCGGAAGGTATTCAGTGTCGAAAACAAATGATTGACGGTTAAGCTCTATAGCTTTCAATCTACCACTCCTAATCAAAGCACGGATTTTTTTTGCAGTCATGTCGCCTCCCCAATACTGAGCCATGCGGGTAAGGCTCAACGGCGAAGTCCTGCTTTCAGGGGGGATTTCTCCCATAGATTCCTTTTTTGCTGACGCTTTGACAAGCTTGTCTTTCTGCCCTGTTTCTGCTGGCTCTTTGTCAAGGTCAGCTTTTACTTTTTCAAGAGCATCATTTAATTCTATCGATAAAAATTCAGGTTTCCAGCCAGATCTTTCTTCCGTCATCAGTTGCCATAAATTGTCAGCCCACACTTCATCTTGTGGCCAAATATCTGTATTGATAGGATTAAAATGACGAGTATCTTTCAAGGCGTTATCATGAAGGACCGTAAGTAACACGTAATCCGCTTTCAGAATTTCTTCAGATGAAAATCTCTGCTCATGTCTTCTTTCAGGGAAAGTTGACTCAACCAAATGAAGTATGTGAGGATCTGTATGATGGTCAACAATTGCTAATAAATCTAAAGGACATGGCCGTGGCGGTGGAATCTTACTGATTCTTTTTACATGAGCTTCTTTTGTTTCATTATGACGTAGTTCTATTTCTTTAAGATATTGATCATTCTTTCTGTCCCACTCTTGATAATCATCATAAAAAGCTTTGTCTTGCTCTCTAAAACGTTTAATTTTTAATTCGTCAATAATCCATATGCTTACCTGTTTAGCCGTTTCAAGTAAAAAATCATTAGGCTTTTTCCCATCCATTTGTCCTGTTCCCGCTGGCGTTTTGGCAAGGTCGGTTTTCACGCTGATTAGAAGGCTTACAAATTCACCAGAGCTGTTATGTTCCGCCTCTATCTTGGCCATTTGTCCCACTTGCCTGAATAACAGTTGCGCTTGCTCTCGCGAAAGTTCGGCTAATGACTGAGTGGAAAGGCGAGCAGGTTTGCCTGCTAACTGCAACCTTTGTTGCTCAAAAGCCTGTAAGAGTTTATCTTCCCATATCCTATATTTTCCGATTAAGTTGTTACGCGATTGCGAGTCGTTATTTTGACAACGGTCAACAAACTTAGTTACGGCGTGCATAGCCTCCTGGCATTCCACTGTAAAAGCAGACGCTAATCTGTGCCTCTCCTCTGTTGGCGGGGACTTTTCTTTGATGTCAGTAATGATAGAAGTGGCGTATAGAGGTAAACGCATTAGTCGGCGCATTCCAGGAAACGGAATGCCTTGTTTGGCCATTATTTGTTGTGCCTCTGGATTCAAGGGCGGCAGTTCCAAGTCTTTTCTCTTATATGGTTTGCCAGTTTTCTTGTTGGTGTAAACTGTGTCTTCTTCTTCCTTTTTTATTCGCTCTTCATAAAATCTCATATCTATTGCCCTGTGTTCGTCTTCGCTGAAATTAGCCCTCGCTTTACTCAATTCCTCTGGAGTGTTACCCATTTCGTTAGCGATTTTCTGCCAAGTGTCTCTGTCGCAAACGTATAACCAAGACATTTCGTATTCGATTCGAGAGTCCGTTAGTTGAACAGAACTGTTTTGTTTGCCCCTCACTTTGGTTTGCTTTGGTGTCGTTGCCATTTTTACCTTATCGCTTATTCAATTCATCGCCCTCACAGGCCGAAATGCCTTTTTCAGTCAATGCAATGTTGCGCCCATACCGGCTTATCTCGGATTCTCTCAAATAACCACGGCCAAAAAGGCCCTGTATTTGGTCGTAGGCTGCGCTTAGACAAATGCCGAGTGCTTTGGCAATTTCTTTTTTTGTCGGAGCACAATCATTGCTCTTGATGTAGTCATAGACAAAACGCAAAGCGCGCATTTGTTTGTCTTTTAATTGTCGTGCCATATTCCTGTATTTTACCGGCAAAAGGGGCGTTTGGCAATATTTTTGACTAATTTTCCTCAAAAGGCTTGACGACACCAGATTATCTGCTATAATTGAACCTGAATATGGGGTAAAACCTTTTTGAAAGGGTGAGATTATGAGATATTTAATGTTGTTGTTGGTTTTGGTGCTGGCTTTAGTGCTGGCTGGGTGCGGTTCAGACTACTCCGACTGGACACCCAGCTATGAAAGCGACGGTTTCGACAGCTATCAAGATTTATCTTCTTATTCAGATGACAGTGCTTTCTATTATCCTGACAGCTATAGTTATGAGGCCCCCCGTAAATCCGAGTTTCGCTTTGATTATGGAGAGCATCACGGCATAACCGAACAAGATTACGAACAAATCCGAGAGATGGAGCGATTGCAAGCCCAAGCAAAAGAATCCGAGAGGCGAAGCAGGCTATGGCGGAGCAGGTCACAGCAACCCCAGCAATATGAACCCTACAGCCTTGACGAACAAAAATACCAACGCTACCAACCCTTAGATGAGTTATCGCCCGGGCGCTCTCGTAGTAAATCTTATTACCGCTTTCGGCCATTGTATAAAGACTTGTAGTAGAAGCTGGGTTTATAAGCTAAGCGGACAGTGAAAAGATAGCGGAAGAATATGGTTTCAGTAATTAGCCTTTCCAAGCCCCCGCTCAGTAATCCATAAAGTGAAAGGGTGAGATTATGAGAGTTTTGTGTTTATTGTTGATTGTGGTTTTGGCAGGGTGCAACGAGAATTTGCGGTATGACCCGTCTGGTGTGAATCAAATAATACGGGAGAGTCAGCAACAAATGGAGATCGACCAATTACGATTTGATATGGATATGCAGAGAATACGAGACTGGTGAAAAAAGAGGATATAAAACTTATTCTGTGGATCATTATCACCGCTTGCGTTGTCGTTCTAACCCTACATCATGTTTGGCCTGAACAGTTTGAGCTCCAGAAGGGAAACCGTTCGACAATAAGAAGCAAGAGGCAAGTGCCGACTTTTAAGGAACTGAGGGAATAGTCCTTTGCTTTTTCCTGTGCCTTCGCCAAGCTCCGCCGCCGAACCAGCGTTGGTATTCGGCTGGTTGCCCAAAAACGCCCTTTTTATGGACTCCAAAAACCCCGGAAGCCCTACTTTGTATCTGCTACCGTTTCCAACGTTAACATTCGTGCCATTGGCTTTAATCGCCGTTTTTTTGCCGAAAATTGTCAAAATAATTCGAGTTCGAGCCAGCACGACCGTTTTTACCGTTATGCTTCGGCTGGTTGCTCAAAAACGCCCTTTTTATGGACTCGGAAAACTCCTGAAATTCATAATACCAAAACGCTGTTATTTCGCTGTTTTACAGCAACCCTTTTTAACCAAAAAAGTTGCCAAAATATCTTTTCAATTGTCTGTTGTTTGTCCGTTTTACAGCGGCCCTTTTTGTGCAATCTTGGCAGATAATTACCCTCGCGCGCGTGCGCGCGCGTAAAGGCGTCGGAAAACTCGCTGTTATTTTCCTGTTTTAACAGGTCTTTCAAAGACCTCAAAAACTCCATTCATGGCCTATATCGATATGAACGCGGCAGTGTACTAATTACGAGCAATCTGCCATTCAGTAGATGGGAAGTAATCTTCAAGGACCCTATGAAAGTAAACCTCAGCAGGATCGATAGAGGTAAGCCGCATAAGCTCTGGTTCGTACATTCGAGCGCGGAGGTGATACTGGTCTATCTCAGAATCGTACCACTGGCCTGTGAATCGAAATGGATTATCGACAGTTTCCGCAAACTGCGAGTTCGGGTCCTGGCCGAAGGGGGTATAGGTGTAGGTGTTTACAACATTGGCCGAAGTGTCAAGGACCTGCCTTACACTGCCTAAGCGGTCGTGCAAGTAGAAATAGTTCGGGTCGTCGTTGCTGCCTTCGTAAAACGCTATCGGCTGGGCACCGGCGTATATATATGACCTTTCCAAAGAGCCGTCATCAGCATCGATGACACACAGTATTGTCTAATCATCAACAAAATCCCAATCGTCTGGCCTGACAATCCTCCAATCCTCCGGTTTAACATCATAATCCCTGCATGCAATATCAATCGCTTCGGCCAGAGTTTGAACATAAGAATCAGAAAAGACTTCGCCATTATCGGTAAAATAGAATATAAAAAAGCCCCTGCCGGCTTCATGGCCTTTTACTTTCTCTATTTTCTGCTCAAGCTCAATCCATTTTGCCTCAGGCTTTTCAATGCTGTTGCGTTCTGCTTTTACAAAGGCCTTTAATTTCATTGCCGCTTTCCCTTCAATGGAATATGTGTCTTCATGATATTCTACGACTCATCTCTAACATCTTTTTCAGGAATGCCGAAATTCGCCCGGGATTTTCCTCTATCTTTCAATCCTCTGATTTAACAATCCGCCAGTCTTCAGGTTTAACACCACAATGACAGTAAGCATCATAAATGGCTTCTTCCAACGTCAGACCGTAAACATCAGCATAGAGTTTTCCATTCTCGTTATAATAGAACAAATAAAAACCCCCACCAGCCCCTTTTACAACATGTTGCTCTATCTCCAGCCATTTCGCATCAGGTTCTTTAATCGTGCTTCGATCTGCTTTGACAAAGGCCTTTAGTCTTATCATAACTTCTCCTTAAAAGAAGGGGACATGGATGTTTGTGACAGTGTATAATTCACCCCTGGAATTTCTTGCCTTAATTTCGAAATTTACGTGAGGTGATCCTCCATCGTGCCCACGAAGATCACTATCTGTCATACGAAATACACGTGTTCCATCTTTTGACACAAAAACACCTGAATTGGGGATTCCTACTTCAGTATAGTTTGGGCCCAACCATTTTATCGCACAGTCGAGGATAACGTCAACCGCCACAGGAGCTACCCAAACTTGAACACTTGCCAGGGCGACTACGCTTTTTGCATTCTCTAAATCTACAGCAAATTCAAGATATTCAAGTTCGCCTTGGCCAACTCCATAGATAGCTAAATCGATCGCTGCTTTATGCATTTCACTGGCTACGTTGATGCCGATGCCTTCGAAACCTTCGCCGCTCGGGTCGATCCAATTCATCGGGTCGTTACCACAATATAAATACCTGTGGAGCATCAAGGGTTCTTGAAAGTAAACTTCAACCGGATCGCGGGCAGTAAGCCGCATAAGCTGTGGGCCGTACATGCGGGCGCGGAGGTAGTACTGGTCTATCTCTTCATCAAACCATTGGCCTGTGAATTTGAAGGGGTTATCGACCGTTTCTGCAAACTGGCTGTTCGGATCAGTTCCAAAAGGTGTGTAGGTGTAGGTGTTTTTGACATTGGCTGAAGTGTCAAGGACCTGCCTTACACTGCCTAATCTGTCATGCAGGTAGAAATAGTTCGGGTCGTCGTTGCTGCCTTCGTAAAACGCAATCGGCTGGGCACCGGAGTATATATATGACCTTTCCAAAGAGCCGTCATCAGCATCGATGACACACAGTATTGTAGGCAATCTTGACGCAATATCAACAATATATCTTCTCTTTACCGAGCACGGATCGCCGGGTACTTCCTTATATACCCGATTACCCATCGGGTCATATTTTATAGACGATATTAAATCGTCATTTCCGATTTTAGCCTTGCGCAGCTTGCCGGACCAGTTATATTCCAGATCTGCGGTGACACTTTCTGTCAGTTGGCCGTTATCGTCCCAGGTAAGGGTATCAGCGCCGATATCGGTCATCAGGTCGCCGGTATATTCAAAATCCGTAGCAAGCGAGTTTACGGTCTTTGAGTCGATATTGCCATCTCTGGCGTAGTTGAAACCTGCGCTCCATTTGATTTGGAATGGTTAATTATCCTTTATCCCTCTGCCCAACGATACAGCAGAAAAATGACTACCGGAATACCTACTGTGAGCAATAGCCAGAACTTTTTACGTGAAGCCTTTTCCTTATAAGCGGAGACTACGCCCACAGTTTCGCCAAAGCCATATCCTTTATCGTAACTGAAAGAATCCACAATTCCATCAAGCAAATCTAAAAATTCGTCGGGATTCTCACCATCCCAATAACAGTCAAAAGCAGCAAACCTACGACTACCCAGAATGTTTATGTCAACATAAAGAATTTTCCCCACACTTTCTTTATATAGCTCTATTGTCTTAAAAGCGGCATGTCTTTCCTGGTCATAGTAAAAATCCGTCCTTATTAGCTCGGCTCCTTTCCACGACTTTGGAGAGCCTCCTCCTCGGCCTGTCCGAAGCCAGTTAATGTCCCTTTGCCAGAATTTTTGATTTTTGTCAATGTATTCTTGTTCACGACCTATGTATGGAAGATAACGTGCCTCCTTTTCAACCTCAGATTGAGTCGTGTCTATGACTGCCTCAAAATAAATATATGGAGTTTCTAAAGAACTGGTAGATTTCATAGAGAAAAGTTCCATCCCTATCATTTCGTCTCTAACATGATCCCATGACAACCTATAATGGTCAGACAATCTATCATAAGGAGTCTGTTCCCAACCTTCTGGTAAAACAAAAGAGAGTTTTGCCTTATCATTATGATACACTTCTTGGGCGTTCACCGAGTTAAACACTCCGATAAGGCACAAAATAATTGTTGTAAATCTTGTCATTTATTTTTTCCTAAATAGTTTAATTTATAATAAATCTAATATATTTTATTCCAATTCTTCGATACTTATTCCGAAATAGTTTTCACAAACCAAGTTCCAGGAATATTTTTTAAATTCTTGGAATTTTGGTTTTCCGTTCTCCCACTCTTCAGGGTCCCACACTTCTTTTGCTTTCCATACCTCTCTTATAATCCCGATCCATCGGCCTGCGTTTTCACTGTAAAGGCCCACAGCTTCAATACCCGCATCAACCAGTGTGCCTTTGAAGTCATTATCAATATCTTCTACAAATAAATCATACATCATCCCTCTTTCCATATTAATCTGGCTGAAACTGGTGGTATAACCTTCCGCTTTATTATACATACCCCTCAGAACGCTGGAATGCGTTGAACGTAACTCTGCAGATAAGACATTGTCCACTAATAAATCTACAAACCCAAAG
>Ga0114922_10004295_pt1 | contig 13221 bp, 8 predicted proteins | sample AartaG_FD_100975 | JGI IMG/M metagenome (GOLD analysis project Ga0114922, IMG submission 100975) | Deep subsurface microbial communities from Aarhus Bay to uncover new lineages of life (NeLLi) - Aarhus_00045 metaG | ecosystem: Environmental > Aquatic > Marine > Oceanic > Sediment | place: Aarhus... | reverse complement strand
GATTTCCTGCGGCTTGGCCGTAGCGCCGGGGTTTATCCCCGGCGCATCCTGGCCGGCGCCGCCGCCAACGGCCGCCGGGCATAAAGCCCGGCGCTACAACCGCCTGCGCTCGCCAGAAAAACTGGCCACACCCCCGAGGCTTAACCCATGCCCAACCCGTGGCACACTCCGCATCGGCCGTCCGCAAGCGGCTCATTTTTCGCTTGACCTCCCCTGCGTGGGGAGTAGAACCACAAGGTGTCGAGGCGACTGGGCACACAGTCGCGGTTGGGAGGGCAATCGTGGGCAGGCCCGCCCGACGCGCTCTGGCTGACTCATCTCTTACTTGAAAGGAGCGGATATGGCCAACGGGAAACTGCCAGGTTACCTTGCATCGGCTACGCCGAATCCCGCCACAAACCGAGCCGCGTGGTACAAGAACACCGCGCAGACGTATGCGGGGATCATGCTCTGGTTCGTCTTCTGGCAACAGGTTCCGGTGCTCGCGGAACTGGCCAAGGACACCGGCATCAGTGCGTTTGCCGGCGGCGCCCTGGCCCAGGGGTTGGGCGTGGCGTTCCTGGGGCTGATTATCGCGGCCCTGATCTGCCACTTCCTGTTCTACCTGGTGCCGGGCTTGCTGGGGATGAAGACCGGCCTGCCCCTTTACATTGTGGGGACCTCGACCTACGGCGCGCAAGGCGGCTTTCTGATGCCCGGCGTCCTGATGGGCGCGCTCCAGTTCGGCTGGCTGGCGGTCAACGGCTACTTTGCCGGCTTTCTGCTGTGCCAGCCGTTCTTCGACGATCCCAGCCAGATCTTCGGCTCGTTGCCTCACGCCATTGTGGCGTCGGCGTGGATCGTGCTGGGGGCGTTCATGGGCGTCAAGGGCATCCAGTACGTGGCCAAGGTGGCAACGTTCATGCCACTCATCCCGCTGGTGATCCTGATTATCCTTTTCGTCTCGACGGTGGGCGGCGTGGCAAACTTCGACAGCCAGGCCCTCGTGGAGGCGGGCAAGGAGTTTACGCCTGAGGGCGGCGAGCCGGTGACGGCCGCGGCCCCGCTCACCGTCTTCGCCATCATCGCCCTGCTCTCGACCTACATCGTCGGTTTCTTCGCAACGGCCGGTGCGGCGGGTACCGACATCGCCTCGAACAACCGCAACGCGAAAGACGTGCACCTGGGCGGCCTGGCCGGCATCGCCCTGGCCACCATTGTGGCCGGCGGACTTTCGCTGCTCGTCGTCGCCGGCGCCTACGGCAGCGGCATCGTGTCCTCCGGCGTCGTGCAACCCACCGTGCTGATGGGAGCCATCGTCGGCAAGGAGACCGCGGGCGTGCTGATGTACCTGCTGGCCATTGCCGCCTTCCCGGCGGCGTGCTTCTCGTCGCTGATTGCGGCCAACAGTTTCAAGGCCACGCTGCCGAAGGTGCGGCCGCTTTACTCGTGTGGCCTGGGTGCAATCGTGGCCATCGTCCTGGCCGTCACCGGCTGGGCCGGCGACGCAATCTGGGTCTTCTCGATCATCGGTGCCTCATTCGGCCCGGTGTGCGGCGCGATGATGGCCGACTATTTGCTGTCCGGCCGCAAGTGGGCCGGGCCGCGGGCCGGGTGGAACCTGGCTGGCTGGATCTCGTGGGTCGTCGGCTTCGCCGTTGGCGCCGTGGATTTCATCGCCCTGATCCCCGGGCTGAGCGGGCTGAAAGGCACGGTTCCCTGCCCGCCGGTGGCCGCCTTCATCGTCGGGTTCATCCTCTACGTGATCCTGGCAAAGGTCGGCCTCCAGTCGAAGACCCTCCAGATGCCTGCGGCCGATGCATCGCAGCAGGCCTGAGCGACGGTTCGGCCATCGCGGAGATAGACTGAAATCGGGTCATCGCCCGTCGAAAAAGGCGGGCCATGGCTTGGTTCTGCCCGACACTTGGCACCGGCCGCGCGGTTCAGTATCATGGCGGCCGGGAGGATTCGCGCCGCTCCCCGGGTACCATTGCCTGAAGCACAGTCGAGGAGAAACGATGAACCGTAAGAACTCTTTCACCCGCCGCACGTTTCTTACGAGCGCTGCTTCGGCCGCCCTCGTCGGCCCGTACATCATCTCGTCCGACGCCCTCGGCCGCGACATCCGCCCATCGCCGAGCAACCGGATCGGCATGGGCGGCATCGGTGTCGGCGGGCGCGGCGGAGGCCACATGCGGGCCCAGGCCCAGTTCCCCGATGTCCAGGTCCTCGCGGTTTCCGACGTGGACAAGAACCGCCGCCTCAAGAATAAGAAGTACATCGAGGGCCACTACTCCAAGATCCTCGGCACGACCTACGCCGGGTGCGACGACTACGCCGACTTCCGCGAGTTGCTCGACCGCCCCGACATCGACGCCGTGGTCCTCGGCACGCCCGACCACTGGCACGCTCTGGGAGCCATCTTTGCCGCCAGGGCCGGCAAGGACATCTACTGCGAGAAGCCGATGGCCTCCACCATCGGCGACGGCCGCGCCGCCGCCGACGCCGTCAGACGCTACGGCCGCATCTACCAGACCGGCAGCCAGGAACGCTCCCGCGACAACTGCCGGTTTGCCTGCGAACTCGTCCAGAACGGACGCCTGGGCAAAATCCACACCATCCGGGTCTACCTGCCGACCGGCGACAAGCACTCCGGCGCCACCGGCCCGGTGCCCGTCCCCGACGGGTTTGACTACGAGACGTGGCTCGGCCCGGCCCCGTGGGAGCCGTATCACCCCCGCCGGTGTCACGGCTCGTTCCGATGGGTCCAGGACTACTCGGACGGGGAACTCACGGACCGCGGGGCCCACGTCAACGACATTGCGTTGCTGGCGGCGGGGCCGTTCCTCAAAGGGCCGGCCACCATCCAGGGCAGCGGCACGTTCATCAAAGATCCGCTCTGGGACACTCCTTACAAGTACCACATCGAGTTCAACTACGCCAACGGCGTCCGGTACATCGTGGACAGCAGCAACGCGCCCGGCGACGCCAAGTGCAGCATCACGCGCGCCCACCGCGGCATCATGTTCGAGGGCGACCGCGGGCGCCTGTTCGTGGCAATCCACGGCGGGGCGTTGGCAGCCGACCCGCCGTCGCTGCTCAAGGAGACGATCGGTCCGAACGAGATTCACTTCGGCCGCTCGCGCGACCATCGCCGCAACTGGGTCGAGGCCATCAAGACACGCGGTGAAACCGTCGCGCCGGCCGAGGACGGGCACCGGACCGCCTCGTTCTGCCACCTGACGATCATTGCGTGTCGGCTGGAACGCAAACTCGTCTGGGACTTCGAGAAGGAGCAGTTCATCGGCGACGACGAAGCCAACAGCATGGTTCACCGTCCGCCGAGAAGCCCCTGGGTGCTGTAGCCGGGGCCGGCACCACGCCGGAGTACGCGATGTCCGGATCCACACGTATCACGCGCCGCACGTTCCTGAAGGGCACGGCTGCCGCCATCGCCGGGCCGTACGTGATCACCTCGTCGGCGCTGGGAGCCGACCGCCCCGCCCCGTCGCAGCGCATCAACGTGGCTGTCGTCGGCACGGGCGGCCAGGGCGGCGGGCACGTGCGCGGACTCCTGCAGGACCGCGACACGCACGTCCTCGGCGTCTGCGACGTGGACCGCAACCACCGCTACCGAGCCCGCGACTGGGTCAACGCCCACTACGCCAAGTCGGCGCCGGGCGGCAGGTACGAGGGGTGCCTGGAGCTGACCGACTTCCGCGACGCCATCTACCGCGACGACGTGGACGCCGTCCTCGTCGCGGCGCCCGACCACTGGCACGGCCTCATCAGCACCTGGGCCATGAAGGCCGGCAAAGACGTGTACTGCGAGAAGCCAATGGCCTCAACCATCGGCGACGGCCGGGCCAGCGCCAACGCCGCCGCACACTACGGACGGGTCTTTCAGACGGGCAGCCAGGAACGCAGCGGCCAGGCCCGCTATGCCTGCGAACTCGTCCGAAACGGTCGCATCGGCCGCCTTCATACCATCCGGACGTACCTGCCGATGGAGGCCCACTGCCTGGCCCCCCAGGGCGACGCGTCGCCCATGCCGGTACCGGATGGCTTTGACTACGACAGGTGGCTCGGTCCTGCGCCGTGGGAACCGTACACGCCCAAGCGGTGCCACTTCAACTTCCGGTGGATCCTCGACTACTCGGACGGCGAACTCACGGACCGTGGCGCCCACGTCAACGACATCGCCCTCTGGGGAGCCGGGCCCCTGCTGAAAGGGCCCGTCGAGATCGTCGCCACCGAGGGCAGGTTCCGCAGCGACACGCTGTGGGACGTGCCGATCCGCTTCCACATCGAGTACGCGTACGCCGGCGGTCTGAAGATCATCTGCGAATCGAGCGGCCAGCGCGGCATCCGTTTTGAGGGCACCGAGGGCTGGATCTTCGTGGCCATCCACGGCGGGCACCTGACGGCCGACCCGCCGAGTGTCCTGAAGTCCGTCATCGGGCCCAACGAGATCCATTACCACCGGAGCCGCGGCGGACACCGGCGCGACTGGATCAACGCCATCCTGGACCGCGGCGAGACCGTGGCGCCGGCCGAGGACGGGCACCGAACGGCCAGTTTCTGTCACCTCGGCATCATCGCGCTGCTGCTGGAGCGGAAACTCCGATGGGACCTCGACAAGGAGCGATTCATCAACGACGACGAGGCCAGCGCCATGGTCAACCGGCCCATGCGGAGCCCGTGGGTGTTGTAGTTAGCCGCGGGGCTTGCCCCGCGCGTGCCGTGCGAATAGTTGCAGCAGCGGCCTGAACCGACTAGAATGACGCCGCTTTCAAGCGGACCTCAATAGAATGCGGGCTGAACCAAGAGCCCACCGAACCTGTAACGGATGGAAGGAGCCCACCATGGGGTGCTGCAAAAGGTTGATCGCCGCCGTTCTAGCCGCGTGCATCGTGTCGGTTGCCGCCCTGCCGGCCACTGCCGCCGACGCATCGGTCGCCCAAGACCTGAAGGAACTGCCCAAGTACAAGTTCGGCCAGAGCCGCGAGCATCTCACACGCATCGCCAACGCCGTCCGCGACGCCAAGGGCGTCCAACGGGCCCGGCTGACACGTCAATTGGTGGCCGTTCTGACCTCGAACGCCACGCCCGACGCGAAGCGGTTCGTCTGCCGGCAACTCAGCATCGTCGGCACGGCCAAGGAGGTTCCGGCCCTGGCGCCCCTGCTCCTGGACAAGGAACTGTCGGACATCGCGCGGTACGCCCTGGAACGCACCCCCGACGAGGCAGCCCTCAAGGCCATGCGCGACGCCCTGCCGAAGGCCGACCCCGGCCAGAAGATCGGTATCATCAACTCACTCGGAATGCGCCAGGACAAGGCCATCACCGAGACGCTCGTCCCCCTGCTCAGCGGCAACGACGTGCCGATCGCCATCGCCGCCGCCGGCGCGCTCGGCAAAATCGGCGGGCCCAAAGCCGTCAAGGCCCTGGCCGGCGTGCGCGGCCGCGCGGGCGACAAACTCAAACCCGTCGTCGCCGACGCCTACCTCCTCTGTGCCGACCGCCTGCTCGCCGACAAGAAGACGGCCGAGGCCGCCGCTATCTACCAGGAGATGTTCAAGCCCACCGAGGCGAAACACGTCCAGATGGCCGCCCTGCGCGGCATCGTGGCCTCCGGCGGCGAGAAGACCCTGCCGCTCTTGACGGAACTCCTGACCGGCAACGACGCCCAGATGCAGGCCGCCGCCCTGCGCTTCGTCCGCGAGGTCTCCGGCCCTGAGACGACCAAGGCCCTGACGGGCCTGCTGCCGAAACTCCCCGCCGCCACCCAGGCCATGCTGCTCGACGATTTGGCCACGCGCGGCGACGCCTCGGCCCTGCCGGCCGTCATGACCGCCGCCAAGAGCAATGACGAGATCATCAAGAAGGCCGCCGTCAAGGCCGCCGGCAAACTCGGCGACGCCTCAACGCTGCCCCTGCTGACGGCGTTGGCCTCCGGCGGCGGTCCGCTCGCCGACCAGGCCCGCGCCAGCCTCGACACCCTGCCCGGCACGAACGTCAACGACGCCATGATCGGCCTCGCCGAACAGGGCAACACGAACGTCCGCAAAGAGGTGATCCGCAGTCTGGGCGTCCGCCGGGTCGCGAAGGCGACGCCGGTTCTGCTGAAGATGGCCACCGACGCCGACAGCGGTATCCGCGTCGAATCGATCAAGGCCCTCGAACTTTTGGCCGACGAGAAATCGGCCCCGGCCATGGTCGGCCTGGTTGCGAAAGCCAAGGACGACGCCGGCCTGGCCGCCGCCGAGAAGGCACTCGCCACGCTGGCCGGCCGGGCCGAGAACAAGAACGCCGTCGTCACGCCCATCCTGTCGGCCCTGGGCCGTGCGCCGACCAAAGCCAAGTGCGCCCTGATCCGTGCCCTCGGACGGGCGGGCGGGTCGAAGGCGCTCGGCGCCGTCTCGAAGGGCACCCGCGATTCCGACCAGAGCGTCCAGGACGCCGCCATCCGCTCCATGGCCGACTGGGCCGACTCGAGCGCGGCGCCGCAACTGCTCACCATCGCCAAGACCTCTCAGAAGACGGCGCACCAGGTCCTGGCGCTTCGCGGATACATTCGTATCGCGGGCCTCAAGGAGGTGTCGGCGGCCAACAAACTGAAGATGTACGCCGCCGCCATGACCGCCGCCAAACGGCCGGACGAGAAGAAGCAGGTCCTCGGCGGGCTCGGGAACGTCAAGTCCGTCGATGCCTTGAAGATGGTCATCCCGGCCCTCGACGACAAGGCCCTTCAGGGCGAAGCCGCCGTGGCCGCCGTCAATATCGCCAAGAACCTCGGCGCGCACGGCAAGGAGACAATCCGCATTGCCATGCAGAAGGTCCTTGAGGTCAGCAAAGACAAACGTCGCCGCAAAGACGCAACCGATCTGCTCAAGAAAGCCGGTGGGCCGAAGTAGCAGGCGGCCGCTCCGGCGACGCCACACGAAGCCGATTTCGCGCGGTGGGCAATCCTGCCCACCGCGCTTCTTGCATGCCGCGGGTGCCACGCTTTTGCTCGAAAAAGCGTGCCGTCTCCCGCTGCCGAGAGCGCCTGCTTTCGCCAGCGAAAGCATGGCACCCGCGCATCTGCCGAACACCACACGCCGAGCAGCACCCCACCATACCCTTCCTTGCGCCGAGAAACCCCGCGTGTTCTCGCCGCTTCACACGAGAACTCTGCAGAGACCAAGCGACAGGTGCGGAGGAGACTACCATGTCCGCGAGCCATGCAGAGCCGAGGCATTCCCCGCCAGGCGTGAAGCGGCGCGAGTTCCTGAAGGCAACGGCCGCCGCCGGCGCCGGTCTGGTCGCGGCGCCGACCATCCTTGGCGCCGAGAAGGCGGGCGCCACACCGATCAACGTTGCCGTCATCGGGACAGGCGTCCAGGGCCGCGTCCTGACCGAGCAGGCCCGACGGATCGAGGGCGTCCGGTTCAAGGCCGTCTGCGATATCTGGAAGGACTGGAGCCTGCGGTACGCCTCCAGGCAACTGAAGCGCCTCGGCTATCCCGCGAAGGCGTACACCGACTACCGCGACATGCTGCAGGACGAGAAAGACCTGCAGGCCGCCATCGTAGCCACGCCCGACTGGATGCACGCCGAGCACACAATCGCCTGCCTCAAAGCCGGCCTGCACGTCTACTGCGAGAAGGAGATGTCGAACGACCTCGCGAAGGCACGGCAAATGGTCATCGCGGCCCGGGAGACGGGCAATCTCCTCCAGATCGGCCACCAGCGCCGCTCCAACCTGCGATACCTGCACGCCAAGCAGAAACTACTGGACGAGGCCCACCTCCTCGGCCGCGTGACCCACGCCTACGGCCAGTGGAACCGTTCGATCGCAAAAACGGCCCCAAAAGGTTACCCGGAGAAGTACCCCATGGACGAGGCCACGCTCCGCAAGTACGGCTACGCGGACATGTTCCAGTTCTGCAACTGGCGGTTCTTCAAGAAGTACGGCGGCGGGGCAATCGCCGACCTCGGCAGCCACCAGATCGACGTCTTCGGATGGTTCCTGGACGCGCTTCCGGTCGCTCTGGTGGCCGAAGGTGGCCGTGACTACTGGGACCAGTACGAGTGGTACGACAACGCACTCGCCATCTACCGATTCGACACGCCTCAGGGAACCGTCCGGGCCTTTTACCAGACGCTGACCACGACCAGCGCCGTCGGCTACTTCGAGCGGTTCATGGGCGATGAGGGAACCCTCCAGATCTCCGAGAAGGCAAGCAAGTGTCGTGTCTTCGCCGAAGGGTACCTCTCAAGGAATCCGCACCCCTGGACCCCGTGGGTGAAGAAGGGCTACATCGCTCGCGACCCGGAAGACGAGGAGGAAACCGAAGACGATAACGGGCCGCAGACCCCCCTCCAGGCCATCCTCGCCATGTATGGCAAGTCGAAGCCGCCGGCTCGGTTCCTCCTGACTGTACCAGTCGAGGAAGCCCCGCACCAGGCCCACCTCGCCAACTTCTTCGGCGCCATCCGCAGCAAGGGCAAACTCAACTGCCCCGCCGAGGTCGGCTACGAAACGGCCGTCCAGGTCCTCAAGGTCAACGAGGCCATCGCCGGCGACAAGAAACTGCACTTTAAGGAGGAGGACTTCAAGGTCTAGGTTGGGGCCGCTCTGCGCGGCGGCCGCCGGGTGGCACGGCAGCCCGCAGGGCGGCCGTGAGGGACGCTCGACGCACACGGCCGCGACTGCGCCGCTGCCGTGCCACACGTTCTAGAGAATGTTGGGCGTAGCATGCTACGCCCCTACAAACCGCCGGGCAGCTGCGAAAACCGCGTTACAGCCGCAGGCCACGCGGGTTCATAATGGCGAAAGCGCCGGGCCGAGCGTCAATATTCCTGCGAGAGACGCTTGGCATGCGGCCAAAAGTCGTTACAATAGCCGCTCCGGTTTGGGGTAAGCCAGGGGTTCGGACGTTGAAGGCCGGGCCGTACGATGAACTCTGAGAAGGAGGCGAGAATCCACAATGAGCAATCCTGAAAGTACACGTTCCACAACAGGCGTGAACCGGCGCGGTTTCCTGAAATCCACCGCCGCCGTCGGCGCAGGGCTGGCCGTGGCCCCCACTATGCTGCGGGCCGCCGGCGCCGGCGCCGAGATCACGTGCGGCGTCATCGGCGCCGGCACCCAGGGACGCGTCCTGCTGGAGCAGGCCGTCAAGATCCCCGGCGTCAAGTTCAAGGCCGTCTGCGACATCTGGCCCTACAGCCAGCGATACACCAGCCGGCGTCTCAAGTCGTACGGCCACGAGGTCAACGTCTACGCCGACTACCAGGAGTTGCTGGAGAAGGAGAAAGACCTGCAGGCGTGCATCGTGGCGACGCCCGATTTCGCGCACGCCGAGCAGACCATCGCCTGCCTGAAGGCCGGCCTGCACGTGTACTGCGAGAAGGAGATGTCGAACAGCCTCGCGAAGGCCAGGCAGATGGTCCAGGCGGCCAAGGAGACCGGCAAACTGCTTCAGATCGGCCACCAGCGCCGCTCGAACCCGCGGTACGTCTTTGCGAAGCAGAAACTGATCGACGAAGCCAAACTGCCCGGCCGCATCACGCACATCTACGGCCAGTGGAACCGCTCGACCGCCGCCGCCGCTCCCAGGGGATTCCCGAAGAAATACCCCATCGACAAGGCCCTCCTCGCCAAGTACGGCTTCGAAGACATGTTCCAGTTCCGCAACTGGCGGTTCTTCAAGAAATACGGCGGCGGACCGATGGAGGACCTCGGCAGCCACCAGATTGACGTCTTCCCGTGGTTCATCAACGGCAAACCCAAATCCGTCCAGGCCAGCGGCGGCGCCGACTACTGGAAAGAGTACGAACTCTACGACAACGTCCTGGCCATCTACGAGTTCGAGTCGCCGGGCGGCATCGTCCGCGCCTTCTACCAGACGCTGACGACGAGCAGCGCGCGAGGCTACTACGAATCGTTCATGGGCGACGAAGGCACGCTGTCGATCTCCGAATCCCCCACCCAGTGCCGCATCTACGCCGAGGGCCACCTGCCTTCGGTCGAGGGCAAACACGCCTGGCAACCATGGGTCGACAAAGGCTACATCGTCAAGGTGCCTGACCAGGAAGAGGCGGAAGAGAAGCCCGAGAGCGCCGCCGACGCCATCATGAGCGTCTACAAGTCCAAGCCGGCCACAGCCTTTATGTTCAACCTCGACGTCGAGGAGGCCTACCACAAGGCCCACCTCGAGAACTTCTTCAACGTCGTCCGAGGCAAGGGCAAGTTGAACTGCCCGGCCGACCACGCGTACGTGACGGCCGTCATGTGCCTGAAGGCCAACGAGGCCATCGAGGCCCGCAAGACCCTCGACTTCACCGAAGACGACTTCAAGGTTTGAGGGCCGAGATGACACCACCACCCACTCGCCACACCGTCCGACGCCGGTGGTCTGCGATGGAGAGCGCATTCGGCGCGGCGGCGGTCATCGCCGCTGCGGCAGCGCTGGCCATCGCGCCGCTCGGTGCGGCCGGAAAGGATGTCACGCACGTCACGGGCAGCCGGGCCACGTTCGTCCATCGCCTGCCGCTGCTCGACGCCGAGAACGGCGCCATCGCGCCCGACGACGACCCGTGCATGCCCTTCACCTACCGCCCCACGTGCACCAAGTGCCACGAGTACGAGATCATCCGGAAAGGCTGGCACTTCAACGCCACGGACCCGAAGGTCGATCCGGGCCGGCCCGGTCAACCGTGGTTCTGGTGCGACCCCAAGACGGGCACGGTGCTGCCGCTGTCGTACCGCAACTGGCCGAACACGTGGCGGCCGAGCGACGTCGGCATATCATCATGGCAGTTCTGCCTGAACTTCGGGCACCACCTTCCGGGCGGCGGTCCCGGCGAGATGACCGACTTGAAGGACCCGGCCGCCAAGTGGCTCGTCGCCGGCAAACTCGGCGTCAACTGCGGCGCGTGCCACGACGGCAGCCCGGCCTACGATAACATCGAGTGGTACCTCCAGGTGGCCAAGCAGAATTTCATGTGGGCCGCCACTGCAGCCACCGACCTGGCCGCCGTCACCGGCGCCGCCGCCAGCATGCCGGCCTCCTACGACCCCTTCATGGGACCCGACGACGAGAAACAGGCCAAGGCCGCGCCGGCCGTCACGTACGACGGCTCGAAGTTCGATGCAAAGCAGGCGGTCTTCTTCAACCTGCCGGCCCAGCCGCCCGACAAACGCTGCTACTTCTGCCACAGTTACACCGAAGTGGGCGACGACGCGCCCGAGCCCTGGGCCACCGACACCGACGTTCACACGGCCTCGGGCCTGACCTGCTCCGACTGTCACCGCAACGGCCTCGACCACATGGTGACCCGCAACTACGAGGGCGAGCCGCTCGGCAAGCAGCATCCGCACCTGGCGTCGCTGACGTGCCGCGGATGCCACCTCGGCGACCAGTCGGCCGCCTGCGGACCCGACACGATGGGCGGACGCCTCGGTGCCCCCGTCCCGACGCACCTGGGGCTGCCGACGATTCACCTTGAAAACCTCGCGTGCACAACCTGCCACGCGGGCCCGTACCCCGGGAAGACGACGCGCCGCGTTCAAACCTCCATGGCGCACCTGATCGAGTTCCAGGGCCCGCACCGCGGTCCCGACGCCTTGCCGCACATCGTCGAGCCGGTTTTTGTTCGCTGCAAAGAGGATGGCATCATCGGCCCTCGGCGGATGGTCTGGCCCGCGTTCTGGTGCCGCATCGAGAAGAGCGACAAGGACGGCGCCCCCGAAAAGATCACGCCCCTCGGCCCCGACGCTGCCTACGAGATGGCCAAAGACACCTTCGACAAGGAGACCGAGAGCGAGGGGAAGGACGCGGGCAAAGAGGCCACCGGCCTGACGGCCGATCGCGTCCTCGCGATCCTGGCGATGCTCAAAGAGAAGGACAAGGCGAAGGGCGAGTTCGGCTACGTCTGCGCCGGCAAACTGTACCGCCCGGACGCAGACGGCGCCCTCGACGCCGCAGACCATCCGGCCGCCAAGCCGGCCGCCTGGCCCATCGGCCACAACGTGCGGCCGGCAGCCCAGTCGCTCGGTATCAGCGACTGCACCGACTGTCACGGATTCGGCGCGCCGGTCGCCTTCGGCGAGGTCGAGGTGCCGTCGCCGGCCGAGATCGGCCAGGGCGTCACCATGGCCATGTACGAGTTTCAGGGCCGCGACCCGCTCGAGTTGAACGCGTGGGCCATGTCGTACCTGTTCCGGCCGATGTTCAAGGTGGTCGGCTTCGGGACGGCCGGCGTGATTGCGGCCATCCTGTTGCTATACGTTCTCCTGGGCCTTGCTGCGCTCGTGCGTTGGGCCGGCAAGAAGGCCCCTCCTGGGCCTGCGTAGATGGGATGAGCGAATGAGCCTGTTTCAGATTCTTTCGATTCTCGGCATTGGCGGCTGCCTCGGCGCCGCGCTCCTGCACTACGTGCTGATTGCACGACGGCAGCCGCATCCCGGCCACGGGGAACGCCGCGTCCGTCGGTACAGCCTCTGGGAACGGCTGGTGCACCTGGTTCTGATCCTGACGTTCCTGGTGCTGGCCGGGACGGGGTTCTGGGCGTCCATCGGCTGGAACGGCCCGATGAGCGGATACATCCTGATGATCCACACCACGTGCGGGGCCGTCTTTGCGGTGTGTGTGGCCGTGAGCCTCATCACGTGGGCGGCCGATCACGCCTTTGCCCGATACGACGGTCGCTGGATCCGCCGGGGCGGATGCTGCTCGACGCATGGCGATCTGCCCGCCGGACGGTTCAACGCCTCCGCCAAGATCTATTTCTGGCTGGCCGCGATCCTCACCCTCGTCGCACTGCTCTCGATGCTGCTCAGCATGGTCCCCGTGCTCGACACGGACGGTCAGCACCTGATGTACCACGTGCACCGGTACGCCACCTTGGTCCTCCTCGTCCTGACCATGTGGCACGGATACATCACGACGCTGGCGAAGCCGGGTGGCCTGACCGCCATCCTCTCGGGCCGCGTGAGCCGGTCCTGGGCCCGGCGCTATCACCCGCTCTGGGGGGGCCGCGAGGGCGAACCTGCACCAAGCGAAGCCCAGCCGGACTGATCCCCCTCCATGGACCTCTCGATCGTCATCCCGGCGTTCCGCGAAGCCAAGAAGGTTGCACGCGACGTGGAGGCCGCCGGCACGTTCCTCGCCGAGCAAGGTCTCGAAGGCGAGATCATCGTCGTCGACGACGGCAGCCCCGACGATACCGAACAGGCCGCCCGGAAGGCCG
>Ga0114922_10004294_pt1 | contig 13222 bp, 10 predicted proteins | sample AartaG_FD_100975 | JGI IMG/M metagenome (GOLD analysis project Ga0114922, IMG submission 100975) | Deep subsurface microbial communities from Aarhus Bay to uncover new lineages of life (NeLLi) - Aarhus_00045 metaG | ecosystem: Environmental > Aquatic > Marine > Oceanic > Sediment | place... | reverse complement strand
CAAGCGCTGGCCTCGGCGTTCGAGGAGGGGGTGCAGCAGGTGATGGCCAACCGGACCACGCGGCGCCTGACCCCGGAGGCCCGGCGCCGCGTCCAGGACGTCATCGCGTCGGTGCGGATCAAACTGGGGTTCGCCCCCTCGGCACTGTCGGCGCCGGCGGACACCGGCCTGAGTCGCGACGACCGCGTCACGGTGGCCCGGCCGGGCGCCCGGCCGGACGTGGGCGCCACGGTCATCGGCATCGGCGGCGTGGACGTGACGGTCCGGCTCGACGAGCCGTTTGCGCTCCGCGTCGGCGGGGCCGCCGTCCTCCGACAGGTCCGCGGCAGCATCCAGTGGGAACACAACCTCACCGTAACCCAGATCGAGGACGACGTGGTGCGTGCCCGGCTCATCGGCTCGCCCACCCGGAAGAACCTGAGGCAGTTCGTGCGGGTGCCGATCTGCCGGCCGACCCACGTGGCCCGGTATGCCTTTCTGCACGAGGGCGATGGGGGGTGCCTGCCGCAGTTCCTCGAGGGCACGCTCCGTGAGATCGCCGGCCCGGGGCTGCTCGTCGAAACCGGCCTTCAGGCGGAGGTCGGCGAGCGGGTCCTGGTGGTCCTGGACATCGGCGGCGGCCGGAGCCTCCGCGGCGCGGGCGTCGTCCGGCGCACGACGGCCGGCAAGGGCAAGAAGCCCGCCGAGGTCGCCATCGAACTGACCGGCATGAGCGAGGCGGAGGTGGCCCGCCTGGTCAAGGAAACCAACGCCGCCGCACGCGGCGCGGCCGCGCACCCGGCCGGGGCCACCCCCGGCGCCAACCCTGCCTGACGGGAACACGACGTGAGCACCGACACCATCGCGGCACTGACCGGCCTGGCCGACGAGTACCACGCCATCGCCCACAATCTGGCCAACGCCAACACCACCGGGTACAAGCGGCTGGTGGGTACGTTCACGGGGGGCGGGGCGTCGCCGGGGGAGGCCGCCGAGTCCGCCGCCGAGGACGGCGCCGCCTCGGTGCCGCAGGCCTCCACGGGCATCGACTTCTCGCAGGGCCGGCTCGTCCGCACCGGCCGAAGCCTCGACGCGGCCCTCTCGGGCAAGGGCTTCTTCGTCCTGGAGACCGACCGGGGCGAGCGGTACACCCGCAACGGCGTGTTCCGGGCCGATGCCCAGGGGCAATTGGTGGACGGGTCGGGCCGGACCGTCGCCGGCCAGGGCGGGCCGGTGACGGTCCCGACGTCGGTTTCGCCGATGCAGGTCGAGATCGCCCCCGACGGCCGCATCCTCGCCGGCGGCACGGCGATCGGGCAACTGCGGATCGTGGAGTTCGAGGACCCGGCGGTCCTGGAGCCGGAGGGCTCCGGCACCTTTGTCGCGCCGGCCGACGCCCGGCCCGCTCCCGCCGAGAACACGACCGTGCAGCAGGGATTTCAGGAGGCGTCGAACGTCGACGCCGTCACGGAACTCGTCGGCCTGATCCAGGTGACCCGGCTGTACCAGGCGAACGTACAGGTCATGGCCAATACGGGAAGCCGGGCCAAGGACCTGCTCCGCATTGCCATGGCCTGACCGAAGGGAGAGCCTACCCATGCTTCGCGCCTTCTCGACCGCCGCTACCGGCATGACGGCTCAGCAGATGACCGTCAACACCATCGCCAACAACCTGGCGAACATGAACACCGCCGGGTTCAAGCGGACGATGATCGATTTCCAGGACCTCGTGTACCTCCGGCTTCAGGAGGCGGGCAGTGAAACCGCCGCCGGCGTCGAGGCGCCCACCGGGTTCGAACTCGGCTCCGGCGTCCGGCCGGCATCCACCCTCAAGATCTTCACGCAGGGCGAGATGGAGAACACCGGACGCCAACTCGACCTCGCCATCCAGGGCGACGGCTTCTTCGGCATCCGCCTGCCCAGCGGCGAGGAACAGTACACCCGCGACGGCTCCTTCCGCGTCAATGCCGACGGCGAACTGGTCACGGCCAACGGCTACGTCGTGGAGCCGGGCATCACCATCCCGTCCGACACCCGCTCCCTCAGCGTGGGCGTCGACGGCACGGTCACCGTCTTCCAGGGGAGCGACCAGACCGCCTCGCAACTGGGCACCATCAAACTCGTGCGGTTCCGGAATCCCTCGGGCCTCTCGGCCGAGGGCGGGAACCTCTTGGCTGCCACACCTGCCAGCGGCAACCCCATCGAGGGCACCGCCAGCGAGGAGGGCTTCGGCAGCATCCAGGCCGGGTTCCTCGAACGCTCCAACGTCCAGATGGTCACCGAACTGGTGAACCTCATCACCGCCCAGCGGGCCTACGAGATCAACTCCCGTGCCATCCGGGCCGGCGACGAGATGCTCGAAACCGCCAACCGCCTGGTCACGTAGGAGCAGCCATGACGCCCCGCGGAAAGCACGTTCAGCCGCCGGCCTTGCCCGGCGCGGGAACCGGAAACCGGCACCATCGGTCGGGAGGCACCATGAAAACCGCCGCCTGCCTCATCCTGGGCATCGCCCTGCTGCCGGCCGTCCCCGCCGTCGCCCGGGCCGGCGACGAGGCGGACGCGCTCTGCGTCCACCTGCCGCGGTCCGTCGAGGCGGACGGCCGGATGCTTCACCTCGGCGACATCGCCGTCCTCCAGGGGCCGGACGGCGCCCTGGTTTCCTCCTGCGGCCGCATCGGCATGGGCCGGGCGCCCTGGTCCGGCGAGCGGCTGGTCATCACCCGGCCGACCGTCGTGGCCCGGCTGGCCACGCACGGCGTGCGCGGCGACCGCGTCCGGTTCACGGGATCGGCGGAGGTGGCGGTCACCCGTGGCGAGGCGGTGACCTCGAGCGAGACGGTGGCCGAGGCCGCCCGGGCGTTCCTGGTCAGGTCGCGCCCCGCGCCGACCGAGTGCCGGTGGCGGCTCGTGCGGAAGCCGGACCCGATCCGGACCCCGGCGGGCAGCGCGGTGTCGCTGTCGGCCCGCCCCGCGCCGCACCACGCCCTTGGCGAGGCGAAGGTGACGGTCGTGGCCGAGGGCGGCGGCCGGCAGGTCGGCGCCTCGGAGGTCCTCTTCCGCATGACCTACCTCCGCCGGCGCCTCGTGGCGGCACGCGACATCGGGCCCGGCGAGGTCGTCAGCCCGGAGAACACGCGGATCGAGAAGGCCCGGGCCGACCGGCCCGACCCGGGCGCCTGGTCGGCCCCGTACGGGGAGAAGGCGGCCCGGCTCATCCCGGCCGGGCAGGAGGTCCGGCCCGGCCTGGTTCGCGCGGCGGCGGCCGAGGTCCTCGTCCACCGCAACGAGGGCGTCGTGATGACGATCCGGGGCGACCGCTTCTGCGTGACCGCGGTTGGCAAGGCGCTGGAGAACGGTCGCCCGGGCGACGTCGTCAAGGTGCAGAACGTCGATTCCGGCCGCGTCGTGCTGGCCCGCGTGGCCCGCGACGGCACGGTCGAACCCGTCATGGCAGAAAGGTAACGACATGCAACGGACGATCCGTCAAGGAGGGTGTCTTCTGGCCGCCGCCGCGCTCGTGCTCTCGGCGGCCGGTGCCCGGGCCGACTCCATCTGGGCCAGGGCCCAGGGCAAAGAGCGTCAGAAATGCGTCCGCGTGTACGAGGACGACACCGCCCGCGACGTCGGCGACACCCTCACCATCATCATCAACGAGCACAGCGTCATCGAGAACGAGACCACCCGCGAGGCCCAGAAGGCCTCGAACCGCACCGCCACCGCCGCCGGCAACGTCAACGTCCGCGACGTGGGGCAGTGGTACGGCAACCGCGGGGGCACGTTCGTCACGCCCGACGTCAACTTCCAGAGCCAGGCCGCCAGCGACTTCAGCGGCGAGGCGGACTACGAGACCGACCGCCTCATCACCGACCGCATTACCGTTGTCGTGCGCGACGTCCTGCCCAACGGCAACCTCGTGGTGCTCGGCACGCGGCAGCGGCACACCGACGGCGACGAGCAGATCATCGAGATCGGCGGCGTGGTCCGGCCCAGCGACATCACCTTTGCCAACACGGTGGCCAGCGACCAGGTGGCCGACTTCCGCATGCGGGTCAAGGTCAAGGGCCACGAGGCGAAGTGGACGAAGCCCGGCTGGCTCGGCCGCATCCTGAACTGGCTGAGCCCGTGGTAGGCCGCGCCGCAAGCCCAGGGAGGGTCTGACATGCCTCGCCGACTGCTCATTGCGAGTCTGGTGGCCGCCGCGGTCGTCCTGATCGCCCCCGCCGCCTCCGCCGAGCGCATCAAGGACATCGTCGACATCCAGGGGATCCGCAGCAACCCGCTCCAGGGGTACGGCCTGGTGGTGGGCCTGGCGGGCACGGGCGATACGACAAACCTGACGCCGCGGGTCCTGGCCAACGTGCTACGCCGGCAGGGCCTCTCGGTCGACCCGGCGGACGTGGACAGTCAGAACGTGGCCAGCGTGATCGTCCGGGCGGAGTTGCCCCCGTTTGCCGGCCGGGGCCAGCGGATCGACGTGGAGGTCTCGACCATCGGCGACGCCGCCAGCCTCCAGGGCGGCACGCTGCTGATCACGCCGCTCCGCGGGGCGGACGCCCGCGTGTACGCCGTGGCCCACGGGCCGGTCATCACGGGCGGGTTCGCCGCCGCCGGCCAGGCCAGTTCCGTCTCGAAGAACCACCCCACCGTCGGCCGCATCCCCGGCGGGGCCAACGTCGAACGCGAAGAGCCCGCCACCTTCGTCCAGAACGGGACGCTGACGCTCAACCTGAAGAACCCTGATTTCTCCACCGCCGAGGACATCCGCGCCGCCATCGACGCGGTTTTCCCCGCCGCGGCCGAGACCCTCGATGCCGGCACGGTCCGCATCCAGGTGCCGCAGGGGCTCTCCCGCAGCCGGGTCGCCGCCCTGATCGACCGGGTCGGCCTGCTGGAGGTCAACGTCGACGCGCCCGCCGTGGTCGTCATCAACGAGCGGACCGGGACGATCATCGTCGGCGAGAACGTCGGCATCTCGACGGTGGCGATCTCGCACGGCAACCTGTCGATCGTCACCCAGGAGAAGGACTACATCTCGCAGCCGCTCCCGTTCGCACGGGCCGGGACCACGGCGCGGACGCATCGAACGGACATTACGGCCATCGAGGAGGAGGGGCCCCTGAGCGTCGTGGACCGGAAGGTGTCGGTCCAGGAACTGGCCCGCGCCCTGAACGCCATGGGCCTGACGCCCCGGGACCTGATCGCGATCTTCCAGGCGTTGAAACAGTCCGGCGCCCTCCAGGCGGAACTGAAGGTGATCTAGGAGCGGCAAGGGCCCCCCGCGACGTAGCGTGGTTGCACCAGCCGCGGGCGCGAGCGAGCGGTCACAAAGGAAACCCGCCATGGACGGAATCGACCTGCCCGCCGACCCGCTCCTCGGGGCCGACCCGCTTCTCGGGGCCGACCCGCTGGGCTCGGCCGTCGCGGGCCGCCTGTCGCCGGAGGGCAGGGAGGCCGCCCGGGGCCTGAAGGCCGCACGCGACTTCGAGGCCGTCCTCCTGCACCGCATGATGGAGGCGATGCGGCGGACGGTGCCCGACGCCGGGCTGCTGTCCAGCCCCGCCACACGCCAGATGGAGAGCCTGTTCTGGTTCTACCTGGCCCAGGAGGTGGCGCAGAAGGGCGGCATCGGCCTCTGGAAGGACTTGGCACGCAGCCTCGACCTGGCCGGCGGTGACCCGCCCACACCGCCCGCCGAAGGACCCCAGGCATGACCCGGATGCCGACAACGTGCGATGCCCCGCTGGAGGCGTTCATCGGGGCCCTGGATGAGGCCATCGGCCTCCAGGAGGAGGTCCTGGCGCAACTGGAGGCGATGGCGGAGGCGGTCGGCCGCCTCGACGAATCCGCCCTCCGCGCCCAGATGAACCACCTGGACCCGATGCCGGCCCGGCTGGAGGAGGCCGGACGCCGCCGGCACCGGGCCCGCGTCCAACTGGCGGAGGCGCTCGGCCGACCGTTGGCGGAGGTCACCCTGGGCGGCCTGGCGCACGACCTGCCGGAGCCGCAGGCCGGCCGCCTCCGCCGCCGTCGCGCCCGGCTCCGCGACCTGGGCGAGTCCGTCCGACGACGGCATCTGCGGACCGCCGTCCTGCTGGGCGAGGCCGCCCGCATCAACCAGTCGCTCCTGGCGGCGCTTACGCCGGAGACCGACCGGCCCCGTACGTACCGAACCGACGGCAGCCGGGATCGCAGCACCGGCCGGGCCGTGCTCGACGCGAGGCTCTGACCCATGCACGGACACTCCATTGCCCTCAGCGGACTCGACGTGGCGCAGAAGGCGCTGCAGGTCGTTGGCAACAACATCGCCAATGCCGCCACCGAAGGATACCACCGGCAGGAACCCATCATCGTGCCGGTGACCCGCGACCCGCTCGCCGCGCTGCCGATGGGTTACGGGGCCGAGGTCATCGGCATCCGTCGCACCGGTGACATGCTGCTGGAAGGCGAGATCTGGCATCAGCGGCCGGAACTCGGCCAGGCCGACCAGGAACTCGCGACGCTCGAGTCGCTTGAGAGCATTGTGGGGGACCTGACGACGGGCGGCCTGGCGTCGGCCATCAGCGACTTCTTCGGCGCGCTGGACGAACTTGCGTCGGAGCCCGACAGCCCGGCCTTCCGCGAGCAGGTGGTGGCGGCGGCCAGCGGCCTGGCCTCCCAGTTCCGCGTGCTCGGCTCGTCGATAGACGAACTTGCCAGCCGCATCGTCCACCTGGCCCGCGACCTCGGCCAGCAGATCAACGATTTGGCGGCTCGCATCATCGACTGCAACAACATCATCCAGGACCTCCAGGCCCGCAATGCCTGCGACGGCAACCTCCTGGACCAACGCGACCAGGCCGTCACTGAACTTGCCGACATCGCTGACGTGGAGGTCAGCCAGGCCGAGGACGGGTCCTACAACGTCCACGTCTGGGGCACGCCCGTGGTGCTCCAGGGCCACCAGACCGAGATCGAGGTCGACTACACGGTCGGCGGGCTGCTCGGCGTCTCGGTCAAGGGCGCGATGTACTACGATGTCTCGGTTCACGGCGGCCGGTTGGGCGGCCTGCTGGCCCTGTACGACGACCTGCTGCCGGAAGTGAAAGACGACATCGATACGCTCGCGGCCGAAATCATCGGCCGGGTCAACCGCCATCACGTCGAGGGCATGGGCACCGCCGGGTCGTTCACGGAACTGACCGGCTGGCCGATGGCCGGCGGGCCCGTCGGCGAGTGGACGATGCCCGTCTCGGCCGGCGAGGTGCGCCTCCGCGTCGTCGACACCGACACCGGCGCCGTCTCGTGCCACACCGTCACCATCGCCGACCCCTCGACCGAAACGATGGTGGACATCGCCGCCGCGTTCGGCGCGGCGTCGGCGAACCTGTCGGCGTCGGTGATGGAAGCCCGGCTCCACCTCGTGGCCGATAGCGGCTACGCGTTCGACTTCCTGCCGGTCGTGCCGCCCGACCCCGCCACCAGCACCCTGACGGGCACGGCCGCGCCCACGCTCTCCGGCGTGTACGGGGGCGAGGCGAACCAGACCCTGACCGCCACGGTCGTCGGCACCGGCGAGGTGGGGGTGGCGCCCGGCCTCTCGCTCGAGATCTGGGACGAGGCCGGCACCCTGCTCCGCACCCTCAACGTCGGTGAAGGCTACGCGGCCGGCGACCCGCTCCAGTTCGCCGACGGCATCGACCTGACGCTCAGCCGGGGCACGCTGGGCGCCGGCGAGCAGTTCACGGTGGAGGCCATCACCCGGTCCGACCCCACGGGGTTCCTGGCGGCCGCCGGCATCAACGCCCTTTTTTCGGGCACCTCCTCCGAGACGATGGCGGTTACCGGGCGGCTCCTGTCGTCCGCCTCCTGCCTGGCAACCTCCCTGGGCTCGGCCGGCCTGGACAACCTCAACGTCCGTCGCATGGCCGGCCTCGGCGACGAGCCGATCGCGGACCTGGACGGCGACCTGCCGGCCGACGCGTTCCGGAGCATCGCCTCCGGCGTGGGGCACAAGGTTGCCGTCCGGGAGGCTCGCCGCGATGGTCTCCAGAGCCTGCTCGGGGAACTCAACCGCCAGCGCGCCGACCTCAGCGGCGTCGATGTCAACGAGGAAGCCGCCACCCTGCTCGTCCTGGAGCGCATGTTCCAGGGGATGGCGAAGTACCTGGGAGCCGTCGACCGCGCCTACCAGGCCCTGATGGAACTGGTCTGACCGCGCGCCCGCCGGCCGCGCGCCGCCCGCACGACACGGAGAACGACCCATGAGCGGCTTGGGCTTGATTTACGAGACGACGCGGCTCGCCCTTCGCGAGCACACGGCCGAACTGGCCCGCCTCCAGCAGACGGCGGCCACCGGGGTCCGCCTGCGCCGCGTCTCGGATGCGCCGGCCGAGGCGTTCCGACTTCTCGGCCTGCGCGCCGAGGGCGAGACCCTGGCCACCTACCGCGAGAACATCGGCCGCATCACCGACTCGCTCAACGTGGCCAGCAGCATCCTCTCGCAGATGTCCGACATCATGGCCCGCACCCGCGAACTCGTTACCCAGGGCATGAGCGGGACGTACTCGGCCGCCGACCGCCAGCCGGTGGCCCGGGAAATCGACGGCCTGCTCGAACAACTCGTCTCCCTGGCCAACACCCGCCACGGCGGGCGGTACCTTTTCGGCGGCAGCAGCACGCGCACCGCACCCTACGAGGTGGTGAACGAGAACGGCACGATCGCCGCCGTCCGGTACGTCGGCAACCGGGACCCCGTCGAGGCGCCGGTCGCCCCGGGCGTGGATCAAGCCACCGTTCTCGTCGGCGACGAGATCTTCCGGAGCCACGAGCGGCAGACCCCCGAGTTCTACGGCGAGACCGGCGCCGCGCCCGGCGCCGCCACCAGCACCGTCCGCAGCAACGTTTGGATGGCCGTGACGCACGGCACGACCACCTACCTGGGGGCCAGCGGCATCGCCGTCGGAACCAGCAGCGCCGACGGCGACACGATCCTCGGCAACGGCCATACGCTGACCATCGACGCGCCGAACCAGACCCTCCGCCTCGACGACGGCACCGACGTCGCCTTCACGCCCGGGGATACCGACGTGTGCGTCACGGGCGCCGACGGCGACCGCGTCTACGTCGACACGTCGGCCCTGAACCCCGCTTTCCAGGGGACCGTCGGCATCCAGGCCACCGGCGACCTCTCGATCGACGACGGCGCCACGGCCGCCGCGATTGATTTCGCCGACGCGAACCTGGCCGTCACCGATTCCGAGACCGGGCGCGCCCTGTACGTCGACTGCACCGGCATCGAGCGGACGGGGCTGGAACCGGTTCGCGTGCCCGGCACGGCCGACCTGTTCTCGGCGATGATCACCATGCGGGACCTCTTCCTTAACGTGCGGGGGCTCCCGGAGAACGAGCAGTTGACCCGGCTGGGCGACATGGTCGCGCTCGTCAGCGAGGTGGCCGGATGCCTGACCCTGGCCAGCACCTCGATCGGGTCCGGCATTGGTTGGATGGACAGTCTCGACGAGGGCCTCGAGGCGCGGCAGAACCAGACCGAGGACCAGGCCGCCAACCTCGAAAACGCCGACATCGTCCAGGTGGCCACCGACCTCGCCCGCCGCCAGACCCTCTACGAGATGACCCTGGCGTCGGCGGCCAAGTTGCTCCGGCTTTCGCTGTTCGACTACATCAACTATTGAGGCCGGGACGGGAGAGGCACCGTGCACGTAGCCGTCATCGCCGGCAGCCTGTTCGGGGACACGCGGGCCTTTCTGCGTCTGCTCGCCGCCCAGCCGGGCGTCGAGGTGACGCTGCTGAAGGCCGACGCCGAGCCGGCCCGGGCGCTTCGGATCCTCCGCGATGCGCACCGCCTCTGGTTCGAAGGGACCGGCCCGCTGCTCGCGGACCTGGTGGGCCGGCCGGCGGCCGACTGGCTGGCGGGGGCCTACCTCCGCATCGGCACCGACGACGCCGACCGCCTGCCGATGCCCGGTCTCTGGCGGCTTGTGCGGACCGTCTTCGTGCCGGACCGGGCCACGGCGCGGCGGGTCCGGGCGATGGACCCGGCGCCCGCGTCCGCGGGGGCCCGTGTCGAACTGGCCGGCCAGACGCCCGACCGCATCGAATGGCTCAGCGCCCGGGCCGGGGACCTGCGCGGCAAGGACTGGACCATCATCCTTCGCCTCGTCGAGGGGTGTCGCGGACGGGTCCGATTCGTCGGCGAACCGCCGCCCGAAGTGGCCGACATGGTGACCCGGGCCTGCGGCCTGGAGGTGGTCGAGGAGGGTCCGGCCGAGACGCGCCTCACCTGGCGCGACGGGCCGGGCATGACACCGCAGTTCCGCGTCGAGACGGTCCGCGGCGCCGCCGACGCGGGCGACGCGCCGCCGCCCGACCCGGAGGCCGACGACCCACCGCTCGTCTCGGCCGTCGTCTTCGTTTACAACGGCGAGGACACCATCGACCGGTGCCTCCACAGCCTCCGCCGCCAGACGTATCCGAACCTCGAAATTGTGGTCGTCGACGACGGGTCGACCGACGGCACGGCCGACCGTGTTGCCAAGCATTTGAACGATCCGCGCGTACGATATTTTGACAAACCGCACACCGGCCGGCCCGAAACGCGGAACCGCGGCGTGGCCGAGGCGCGGGGCCGCTGGATCGCCTGGCTCGGCGCCGACGACGAGGCGATGCCGAATCGCATCCTGACCCAGGTGGAGGCCGCCCGCACGGCCGGCGGCGCCGACGTCGTTCATGCCGACGGTCTGCTGATCGGGGCGGACGGCGCGGTCACGTTCACGCGGCAGAGTCGGTCGTTCACGGCCGGGGACCTGCCGGCCCGGCTCCTGCATGGTTTGGCCGCAGTCTGCCCGATTCTCGACACCTCCACCATGATTCGCCGCGATCTCTACGACCGCTTGGGGCGGTACGATCCGGCCTTCCCGCGGTGCCAGGACTACGAGTTCTATTGCCGCTGTGCCGCCGCCGGCGACGTCCGGTTCGTCCACGTGCCCGTGCCGCTGGTCAAAGTGCACCGGTCGCCGCGGACGGCCCAGGTCCGGCGCGACGCGCTGATGGCCTACCACGAGGTGGCCCGGCGCCTGATCCGGGCCGTCGGCGAGGACGCCTTGGTCGATCCCGTGGCACGGGATTTGCTCGACCCTTCTCCCATGGTCATCGGCCGCGCGCTGTTGGCCACGGGCATGGCCTTCGACGGACCGGGCGATCACCCCGTCTTCGCCGAGGCGGAGCGGTACTTGCGCCGCGGCCTGAGCCAGGCCCGGGGGGCATCGCGCCAGGAGGCGGCGTTTCTGCTCGAGCAGTTGACTGAATACCGGTGCCGGCGGACCGTAGACGGGACGGCCACAGCGTCCGGGGGGCGGCCGGCCGTTGCACCCGTGGGCGCCGAACCGTATGCCGACCACACGTGAGGCACGTGTGAGCCGAAGGAGGTTGTCGTGGATACCGCCCAACTCTCGTCCCCCACCTACGAGGCGTGCACCCGTCTGGCCGAGGCCGGCAATCACGACGCCGCCATCGAGGCGTACGCGGCGTACCTGCGCGAGCATCCCGCCGACGGCGAGGCGCTGAACGACCTGGGGTCGCTCCTGTTCGCGACGGGGCGGCTGGAGGAGGCCGCCGTCCACCTCGAAGGCGCCGCCCGCCGCCTGGACGACGACGGCCGGCCGCTCGCCCTGTGGAACCTGGCGGAGGTGTACCTGGCTTCCCGCCGGCCGGGCAAGGCGCTCGGCCTGTTCGATGACCTGCACGCGCAAGAGATGCTGAACGCCGAGTTGGCGAACCGGACGGCCACGGCGTTCCTGGATGTCGGCGAGCCCGGCGGGGCGGTGGAGGCGCTGCTCGCCTGTCGGGCCGCGCTGCCGGGCCAGGAGATGCTCACGGACTTCATCGACGCGGTCCGGGCCCAGCGGCCGAAGGTGGCGTTCTTCAGCGACACCGGTGACACGAAGTTCCTCTCCGAGATCCATCCCTGGACCGAGCAGCGGTTTCCGACGCGGCTGTGGCGTGCCTCGACCCGCGAGCAGATGCTGGAGACGCTCCGCTGGTGCGACATCGCCTGGTTCGAGTGGTGCACGCCGCAGGTCGTCCTGGCCTCCCGCCTGCCCAAGACGTGCCGGATCGTCGTCCGCCTGCACCGGTACGAGGCGTTTCGCGACTGGCCGGCCGAGGTCAACTGGGACCACGTCGACGCCCTGGTCACCGTCGGCAACCCGTATGTGCTGAAGCGGGTGCTGGCCCGGGTGCCGGACCTCATGCAGCGTACGCGCGTGGTGTCGATTCCCAACGGGGTGAACCTGGACCGGTTCGCCTTCCGCGAGCGCCCGCGAGGCAAGAACCTGGCCATGGTCGGGTACCTGAATCTCCGGAAGAACCCGGGCCTGCTGCTTCAATGCTTTGCGCGGCTGCACCGGGCTGACCCGGAGTACCGGCTGTTCATTGCGGGCGCGTTTCAGGATGACGGGCTCCTCCAGGACTACGTGGTCACGATGATCAAGGAGTTGAACCTTGCCGATGCGGTCGTCTTCGACGGGTGGCAGGAGGACGTGGCCTCGTGGCTGGAGGACAAACACTACCTGGTCTCGGCGGCGATGGGCGAGGGGCACCCCGTCAACGTCCTGGAGGCCATGGCCCGGGGCATCAAGCCGCTCATCCACACCTGGCCGGGCGCCCGCGAGTTCTTCCCGCCGAGGTGGCTGTGGCGCGACCCCGACGAGTTCTGCCGCTGCATCCTCGAAGGCGAATACGAGCCGCGCCTCTACCGCGACTGGGTGGCCGAGCGCTACTCCCTGCGGGAACAACTCGCAAGGATCAGCACCGTCTTCTCGGACCTGGAGCGGGACTGCCGCGCCGAGAAGGCACAGGGCGATGACGAGGTCCCCGCCGCCGACGACGAGGCCAAGGTTCCGGGCGCCGCCAACACGCCCGAGACGCGCGACGCCGCCCAATTCTACGATCAGTGGTATCGCGGGGCCGCGGTGGTCGAGAACCAGTGCCAGCGGGCCCGGCGCGAAAAGGTCGTCGAAGCCCTGGCGGCCTTCGACCGCGCCGACCTCGCGATGATCGACCTGGGGTGCGGCCTCGGGCAACTGGAGCCGCACCTGCTGCCCTTCGGCCGGGTCACCGGCGTGGACCTCAGCGAGGAGGCGGTTCGCACGGCGCAGCAGCACTGCCCGGAGGCCACGTTCGTCCGCGGCGACGTCCAGACCATGATGCTCCCCGCGGCCGCCTTCGACGCCGTCCTCTCGGT
>Ga0114922_10004293_pt1 | contig 13226 bp, 11 predicted proteins | sample AartaG_FD_100975 | JGI IMG/M metagenome (GOLD analysis project Ga0114922, IMG submission 100975) | Deep subsurface microbial communities from Aarhus Bay to uncover new lineages of life (NeLLi) - Aarhus_00045 metaG | ecosystem: Environmental > Aquatic > Marine > Oceanic > Sediment | place... | reverse complement strand
CATTAAGATTAAAGACAATGATTTAGTTATTGCTACTAATGGTCGTGGTTTTTGGGTAATGGATGACATTACACCACTGCGCGAGCAAAAAGATGAACTTAATAAAAAGCCAGCTCACTTATATCCTATAACCGACCACACTCGTTTTGGATATTGCTGGTGGATGGATTACGTGCCTGGGGGTGACCCTGGAGACAAAAAGAACTATTTTGTGCAAAATATGCGTCCTGGTTTAACTTATTATGAACTGGGCTTTACACAAACCAACGGTGAACGCAAACGTAAATTTATTGACGCCGGCGACCCTCGTCCATTAGGGGTTATTATCTATTTCAAATTGAATAAAAAGCCAAAAGATATTAGCTTAACTATATTGGATGAAGATGGAAATCAGATTAGAAATTATAAAAAAGAGGAGATGGCCTTAAGTTATGGCGGCAATGACTCTATTAACTCTGGGCTGAATAAGTTTATTTGGGATATGCGTTTTACACAAGTCACCCCTGTCCCTAAACGTCCGGCAACTGCAATCAGACCTATTGTCAAACCAGGAAAGTATCAGGCTAAATTAACGGTTGATGGCGTTTCACAAACGCAAGCTTTTGAGATGTTTTTAAGTCCGCATGAGACATATACTAAAGAAGAAACGGATGCCAAATATGCGTTCTGGATGGAGATGCATGACAGTGTAGAAACTTCGAGTCAAAACATTATAAAAGCATTAAAATTGAAGGAAGAAGTAGCTGCTAAAGTTAAAGTATTTAAGGATGCCGGTGTCAGTAAAAGTAAAGTCAAAAAAGCCCAAACCCAAGCTGAAGTAATTGACACATTGGTAACAGAGTATGAAGGAACTTTTGTTTCTACGGGGCGTACTTTAGCTGAAATCATTAATTTACCTGCAACCATTTTATCCAAAATGGCCTTTATCAGCGGTATATTAGAAGTTTCAGAAGGACCTCCTACTCAAGCTATGAAAAGCGTTTATGCAAAACTTGTCAAAGAAACAGAAGAAGCACATGCTAAATACAATAGCAGTGTAAAGAAAGAGTTAGAAAAACTGGAAGATATTTTAAAATAAAAACAAATAGGAAAGGTGTATCCTCTACCTATCTTCAAGACAATGGGTAAGGGTGTAATATGAAACTCTCGAAACTAAATCGCGATGTCCACCGTTGGGGAGCGATTATGATTGCCCTGCCGATGGCGATAATCATCATCTCTGGTGTGGTTCTGCAACTTAAAAAGGAGTCCGCCTGGATTCAGCCGACGATACAAGAGGGATCAAGCGGCGAACTTTCGCTCAGCTTCGATGAGATTCTCGAAATTTCTCAAAAGGTTCCAGATGCGGAAGTTCAAAGCTGGGACGATATCGACCGTCTGGACATACGTCCCGACAAGGGAATGCTCAAAGTGCGTTGCAAAAATCGTTGGGAGATCCAATTGGATGCCAAAACCGGCGAAGTTCTCCAGATTGCCTATCGGCGATCGGACCTGATTGAAAGCATTCACGATGGAAGCTTTTTCCATGAAAGTTTTAAGCTTTGGGTTTTTCTGCCAACGGGCTCGATTTTACTCGTGGTGTGGGTGACGGGCATCTATCTGTTTATTCGACCGCTACTCATGAAGCGGAAATCGAGTGAAAGATTATAATACGGTGAAGGTTCATGTGAAAGACGGCAAGATTTATAAGAATACTATTGACTAAAGAAAGAAGAATTTGAAATGAAGAAAAAGACAAATCTAATTATTGCGGTTTCGGTAATACTTATCGCAAGTATGCAAACACCAAATGCCTTGGCACAGGAAAATATCGATATCCCTTCGGAAGTGACACTCTTCAAGAATGTCAACATCTTTGACGGCAAGAGTGACAGCCTGAAAATGGGCTACGATGTGCTGGTGGTTCGTAACCTGATCAAGAAGATCGATAAGGATATTCCAAGTTCAGACACATATGAGTTGGATGTTACAACCGGTGGAGTGAAGAAAGTACCTGTCCTTTCCGGCTACGCCACCAACACTTACACCATTGAGATTAAAGACGGTGAGGCAAAGACCGAGAAAAAGCAGGTCAAGGTAAATGTCATTGATGGCGGCGGTCGCACCCTGATGCCGGGGCTTATTGAAGGACATGGACATTTGCAAATGGCCGGTAAGTCCATTTCAGACATTGAAAATAATCTAAACTGGGAAGAACTCGCCGTTCGTTCAGCGGTTAATGCCAAGGTTGCCCTGATGTCCGGTTTTACCTCCTGGCGAGATGCCGGACTGATTGAAGGGCCACGGATTTATCCATCAGGGGCCTTTATTGGACCCACCGGATCTCATTCTGATTTCAGAAACCTGACAACCCCCAACGAAACATTCAACGGTCCTCAGTCTAATGGTGCCAGACTCGGCATGACCATTACCGCAGACAGCGTGGATGCCATTAAAACAGCTGCCCGACAAAATTTCATGCAAGGCGCGACGCAAATTAAGATCATGTCGAGTGGTGGTGTGGTGTCCCAATTTGACCCCTGGCAGCTTGATGCCTATTCTGCGGAGGAAATCCGGGCTGCGGTGGAAATTGCTGAAGCCTACGGCTCCTATGTTATGTCTCATGCATACAGTAAAAAATCCATAATGCGTTGCCTGGAAAACGGGGTAAAGACCATGGAGCATAATTTTATGTTTGATGGTGATGTTGCCGAGTTAATGGAAGAAAAAGGTGCCTACATGACAACCAATATGACGGCGTTCTCTCCACTCTTAAGCCAAGTTTCAGCGATCTCGGCAAGCCCCGCTTCCGCACGTAAAGCTGCGTCGGCCCAGAAAGCATTTGAAGATTATGTTGAGAATGTAAAAAAATACCGACCAAAACTCGGTTTTCAAAATGATTGCGTTGGGTTGCCTGCCACGTATAAAGCACAAAATGATCATTCGATTTACTTAGGTGCTCATTTCTTCGGGAATCACTATTACCTGAAGGCGTTGACTTCCGTCAACGGTGAAATTCTGAAGCTTTGCGGTGAAGTTCTTGATCCGTACCCGGAGGGAAAACTTGGTGTGGTAGAGGAAGGCGCATATGCCGATCTTTTGTTGGTTGATGGTAATCCGCTTGAAGATATTACTGTCATCGGCGGTAATGAAAAGTGGTTTGACGCAGAGCCGCGCGATGGTGTTGAGACTATCCACCTAATCATGAAAGACGGCAAGATCTATAAGAATACAATTAACTAAAGTCAGGAGATAAATTTGGTGTATACTACAGGGCCGAGTATAGCAAAATGGGTTTTTCGTTTTTTGGTTTTTGTGTTTTTAGTATCAGGTTTGGTTCAACCATTGGCTGCACAACAGACCGAGCAGCAGTCAGATACTTCTGCTGTTAAGCAGGAGGTAAAGTACAAGTCTGGCTACCAGGATGTACCCGCATTTGGAGGACCGGGAAGTGTAGGTTTTGATCTTAAAGAGGCCGACGAACAAAAAGAACCTTTTCTTCGATTTCCCCAAATCGATGAAGCACTGAAACCCTGGTTTGGCTTTAAAAAAGGTATTCATGATGAATACGGATTAAGTTATAGTTTGGACTACCAAACACTCTACCAATGGGTGAACACAAGCCCCGGTGCCGATGATGCCGCAAGCGGGATATTTCGATTCTATGGCTCGTGGACATTGCTCGGCAGAGGTACGAAAAACACAGGCTCGCTTGTTTATAAAGCAGAGCATCGACATCGCCTCGGTACACAACTCGACCCACAAACTCTGGGCTTTACAGCAGGTTCAGCAGTGCCGACCGGAACCCAGTTCAACGAGTTTGGCAATTCAAGCTGGGGCGTAACGAATCTTTACTGGCAGCAACGTCTAAATGATGGGCGGCTTTCATTTGTTGCCGGCAAAGTTGACCCTACTGACTACTTAGATGTTTATGCCCTTATCAATCCGCTCACAGCCTTCATGAACCTGGCATTCTCGACGAATCCTACCATCGCTGCTCCCAACCAGGGTTTAGGTGCGGCGATGGGGATGATGGTTACTGACAAGATGTATGTCGTTACCGGTTTTAGTGATGCAAGCGGTGATCCAACTGATGAGGGATTCGATACGTTCTTTGATGAGCATGAATATTTCAAGCACGTTGAGATCGGCTGGACACAGTCTTTCGAGCGTCGGTACTTAGACAATATCCACATTACAGCATGGCAGGTGGATAAGCGTAAGAAGGACCGGGTACCCGAGGGGTATGGTATAACCTTTTCTGCCACAAAGGCTATCGAAGATAAGTGGATACCTTTTTTTCGGGCAGGCTATGCAGATGGCGATGCCTCGCTATTGCAAGCTACAGTAAGTACAGGAGTTGGCTATTATATGAAGGAGCACCGCGATCTTTTAGGTGTAGGCGTTAACTGGGGTAAACCTTCCGCAAATGACCTAAATGATCAGTACACAGGCGAGGTTTTCTATCGGCTGCAACTGGCTCAAAACCTCGCGATAACACCGGATATTCAACTGATTATTAACCCGGCCCTCAACCCTGATGAAAACGTCCTCGTCGTATTCGGCTTGCGCGGGCGAATGACTTTCTGATTTTGATAACCTTAATAATATTTTTGAAATAAATTGGCTCATACGAACTACAAAATAGACAAGGACAGCTTAAAACTAACCATACAGGGGCGGTTAGATGCAGACACTGTTAGCCAAATCTGGTCTGAGGCTGTCAAGAAATTATCTGATACCAAACCTTCACTCTTGGAAGTGGATGCCGCTGGTATTGAATATTGTGACGGTGCTGGGGCAGCTCTTCTTTTACAGTTGAAGCAGAGACAAGAAAAAGAGAGTCGACAATTCTCAATTAAAGGTTTGAAAACAGAATTTGAGCAACTCATTAAAATATTCGACCCCGGCCAAACAAGCGAGTACGTACCTGAAAAGTTTTCACTTACAAGAATTATAGAAAATGCAGGCAAAGGCTGTTGTCAGGCTTGGAGTGATTTTAAGACACAAATCAGTTTTTTAGGTGAGCTAATTGTAAAATTTTTTGCCACAGTTTTGATGCCGAGGACACTTCGCTGGGGGGATACTTTTTTAATTGCTGAGAAAAGCGGAGCGGATGCCGTTGGCATTACCTGCATGCTCGGTTTTCTAATCGGCGTAATTCTCTCGTTTCAATCAGCGATAGCGATGCAAAAATTCGGCGCTCAAATATACGTAGCCGATCTTATTGTAATTTCACTTTTCAGAGAGCTTGGTCCGTTGATTACCGCCATTATTTTTGCAAGCCGAAGCGGTTCGGCCTATGCCGCTGAAGTCGGGACGATGAAAGTGAACGAAGAGATTGATGCCTTGACGACGATGGGTATTGACCCGGTGAAGTATTTAGCAATACCGCGTATGATTTCCGGTTTGGTTATGATGCCGCTTTTGACTATGTTCAACCTCCTGTTTGGTTTAATAGGGTGTGGATTAGTTATGCTTTCAATGGGTTTTCCTCCCATAACTTATCTGACTCGGATCCAGGAAGCAGCAAGCCTGGGCGACCTGGCAGGAGGTATGGTTAAAACCCTGATATTTGGTTTGTTGATTGCCGCTATAGGATGTTTGAAAGGATTGCAAACCGGTAGAGGCGCAAGTGCTGTTGGAGATTCAGCGACCAAGGCGGTTGTCAGCAGCATCATTGCCATAGTTGTTGTAGATGGAGTTTTTGCCGTAATTTATTATTATCTTGGGGTATAAGAAACAATAATGACAGGTTCTGAGGTTGTAATTCGAGTTGAGAATCTCACCGCCGGTTATGGTGATGTCGCGATTATTAAGGATATAAATTTTGAGGTCCAGGCAGGTGAAGTTCTTATTATTTTAGGTGGTTCGGGATGTGGTAAAAGCACCCTTTTGAAGCACATGATTGGTCTTTTGCCGCCTGTTTCGGGAAAAGTTTTGATCGAAGGTAATGATATAGTGTCAGCTCGGGGACAGGACAGGATAAGTATTCTGCGAAGAATAGGCGTTATGTACCAGAATGGTGCTCTTTTCGGATCGATGAATCTAATGGAGAATATATGTTTAGTCCTTGAAGAGTTCACGGATCTACCGAAGGATGCTATGGAGTTTATAGCACGAATGAGGCTTAAAGTGGTTAGCCTGGAGGGTAGTGAATATAAGATGCCTTCGGAGCTCAGTGGTGGGATGAGAAAAAGAGCGGCCATAGCTCGTGCTATGGCTCTGGACCCTAAGGTGTTATTTCTTGACGAGCCCTCTGCGGGACTTGACCCTATTACCTCATCACAACTGGATGATTTAATCATTGAGCTGTCCAGAAGCCTTGGTATTACGTTCATCATAGTTACACATGAGCTGCCGAGCATATACAAGGTGGCAGACAGGGTTATCATGCTTGACAAAATTACCAAATCCATAGTCGCTACAGGTAAACCTGATCACCTGCGCGACAAGAGTGATAACGCATGGGTAAGGCAATTTTTTAACAGGGAATCGTGAGTGCATTTTTTAGTTTTTTGTTAATACTACAGCGCGACATAGACTATTTTTATGGTTTGAGGCCGAGTTATCAGTATCAAAAACACGGTTTTTCATGTGAACTCGCGCTGTAGTATTAAATACGGTAAGAAACCAGATACTTTTATACACAGGAAAGAAAAATGAGTGAAAAAGCGAATTATTTCAAAATAGGCTTGTTCTTTGTTATATCTGTAATTTTAATCGTGACCGCCGTTATTATCTGGGGCGCAGGGCTTTTTACAAAGGATAGGATTTATTTTGAAACGTATTTTGATAGCTCTGTTTCCGGACTGAACGTGGGGTCATCGGTTGAATTAATGGGAGTAAAGATAGGAGAAGTTGAAGAAGTTGGTTTTGCTTCTGTAGTTTATGATATATCAATTGACCCAGCAGCAGTGTCCAGATATGAGCGTTATGTAAGGGTTTTGTGCTCTATAAGCGCAGAAGAATCCAAAGAGCGGGTAGGTGATATAACAGGTGAGCAGAGAGAAGCTCGCACGAGGAGTTTGACACAGCAGGGTCTAAGGCTCAGGCTTGCCCCAAATATACTAACCGGTCAGGCTTATTTAGAAGGGGTATTTTTAGACCCGGAACGTTTTCCCGTTCTCGAAATTAAATGGGAACCCAAACACCTGTATATTCCTTCGGCTGAAGGGGCTTTTTCCACTATGAAGGATTCGGTGGATAAGATCTTAGTGGAGTTAGAAGAAATTGATGTTAAGGCGATTGCTGATAACGTAAATCAACTACTGGTTGAACTAAAGCAGCTACTAAAAAGCCCAGACCCCAATGCCGAAAGCGTAAATCTTCCTCAAATTATGACCAAGCTTGACAGTATTCTAGAGAGGGTAGACAGGCAAACCGCAAGTAAGAGCGTTGATGTAGATAGGTTTTTGCGGAACATGAGAGCAATTTCGGATGATATAAAAGAATTAACGGCAATGCTTAAAGAGCATCCTTCTGAAATAATATTCAGTCAACCACCAACAAAATCGGAGATGATAAAATGAATAACAAAGTAGTCATATTATGTAGCTTAGTGATTGTGTTAATGCTCTTGTCAGGATGTATAGAGAAAAAGGCTTTTAATCAAAGAGATTTTCTTCTCGAAGCTTCTCGAAACGATCCGCAGCAGAAAACCAGCAAAGACATAATCCTTGGTGTACAAAGTTTTAGTGTTAACACAGCCTTTGGTACGAAAAGCCTTGTATATCGAAAAAATCAATCAGAATATGAGACTGACTTTTATAATCAGTTTTTAGTAAGGCCGGAGGATATGATAACGGAACAGACTCGCGACTGGCTTTCCGAATCAGGGCTGTTTAAATGGGTATTAGAGCCGGGCAGCTATGCTGATGCGACCCACACGTTACAAGGGAATATAATTGCCTTGTACGGTGATTTCAGAGAAGAATCATCACCCAAGGCAACGGCAAAGATTCGTTTCTTCTTAGTGAAATTATCAGACAAATCTGTTGTTTTTACAAATACATATGAAGCAACTTCTGAGTTTGAAGACAGAACAGCTGAATCCCTGATCGAAGCATTTGGGAATTGCCTGGCAAATATATTATCAGATTTAGAAGAAGACTTACAGGTACAGTTATAGCTGTACCAAATAGAATATGGCTGGATTTCGATCTGCACAGATAGAAATGTTCTCAGTGTTTAACTTGCTTCTTGCCCGCCTATAGTGCTCGGAAATTCCCGTTCTATTCGGGTATCAATACGTCCGTGGATTTCAAGAATTCGCGTTATTTGGAAAGGATTTAGCCCTTGCAATTTTCCACAAATTTGGCGCTATTTCGGCCAGTGTAGTTCGCAAGTTTATAAAGGGAATCCTGATATAAAAAACAGGGTAGGGCCTGATTGTAAGGTTTGCCCTTAAGTGTAACATGTGCCGTGCAATATATAACTTGCTATAGAGCTTGTTGTATATCGGTTTGGTAGGTGTGATCGGGTAATTTTGCATGGTTAAAACGAATGTCTCAAAAATGGTTAGAGAACTGCGGACCGCTCTTGGTCTGACCCAGGAACAGTTTGCAGCCAAAATCGGGGTAACTTTTTCAACAGTCAACCGCTGGGAAAACAAAAAAGGGAAACCTTCACCATTAGCAATGCTCAGGATAGAAAAATTAAAAAATGTATTAAAGCGGAATAAATAATCTGAAAGAGAATTCAAAAAGGAGTAATTAAGATGGAAAAGTTTTGGTTTAGAACATTATTGGTAGTTGTCGTTATTTGCACCACCGGATCAGTTCAGAAGGCACTTGGTATTGAGCAGGGCGAGTCTAGCAGTGAGACCCGGTCACTTGCGGAATTGTTAGACAGGCCGAAACTTTCAGGTAATTGGGGTGGTTTGCGTGATGATCTTGCTGACAATGGGATCACGATTAATATTGATGCATTGCAGTCATATCAAGGTGTGCTGCATGGGGGCGTGGAAAAAAACTGGAAATATGGCGGTTCCATAGATTATGAATTCAGATTTGATTTTCAGAAGATGGGACTTTGGCCCGGTGCTTTTATTGATGTCCGTGTCGAACATCAGTTCGGTGAATTTATCAACAGTGATACCGGTTCAATACTTGCAACAAACGCAGATGGTTTCTTTCCTCTACCCGATTATAGAGAGCTGACCGTCTCAAAGCTTGTGTTCACACAGTTTCTTTCTGAAAGCTTTGGTATCATCTTGGGCAAGATCGACACCCTGGATGGTGATAATAATCACTTTGCCGGCGGCAGAGGTAAGGAAAATTTCATGAATCAAAATTTTGTTTTAAATCCGGTTCCCCTTCGAACTGTTCCATATTCAAGCCTGGGAGCTGGATTGGTCTTTGTATTGCCGGATGTACATGCCAAGAACCCGGCAATGCTTTCTATGATGGCTTTAGGTTCCAATGGTCAGCCGAATACGGCCGGATGGGATGATGACTTTGAAGATGGAACAACTTATACTGTAGAATATGGTCAGCCTACCAATTTCTTCAATCTCCCCGGAAAGCAGTTGTTTGGTGCAACATACAGCAACAAAGATTATACTGCTTTGGATCAGGATCGCAGACTTATCCTTAGAACGTTGCTTGGGCTTGATACTTTGAGAGAAGATGAAGGGTCTTGGTCCTTCTACTACAACTTCCACCAGTATCTTTTTACTGAAGAAAATGATGAGACGCAGGGGCTCGGTGTCTTCGGCCGGCTTGGATTTGCCGACGATGAAACCCACCCTATTGAAGATTTCTATAGTATTGGCTTGGGCGGCAAGGGCATTCTTGAGGGACGTGACAACGACAGGTTCGGCGTTGGTTATTATCACATCGGTCTTTCCGATGAACTGGGGACCATAATCTCGAATCGCTTTGGTGATTCGGATGGATTCGAGGTGTTCTATAATATTGAAATAACCAAGTCCCTTCACATTACTCCGGATTTTCAAATTATCAATCCGAGTAATGAAAGTCGGGACACGGCTTATATAGCGGGTTTCAGGGTAAAAATAGATTTCTAAATACAGTGTTTCAAAAAGGATAAGAAGGATGAATAAAAATACGATTAGTCGTCGGGATTTTGTCAGAAAAACAGCATTGTTTACTGGCAGCGCCATGGCATTGGGTGGCTTAGGGTCATCCGTTTCTACAGTTCAAGCCAAACCATCTGTAACTTCTAAGGACAAGCCCAACATTGTCTTTATGCTGGCTGATAACCTAGGATATGGGGATCTGGGATGTTATGGAGGTGGAGAAATCCGTGGCATGCCTACACCACGTATAGACCAGCTTGCAAGTGAAGGGCTTCGCTTTACGCAATTCCTTGCCGAACCCGGATGTACACCTTCACGGGCTGCCCTGTTTACGGGACGATTTTCTATACGTTCAGGGCTATCTCTTGTTGTACTTCGTGGTTCTCCCAATACTCTCCAGGTTAAAGAGATCACTCTTGCTGAGGTACTTAAAGATAGAGGTTATGCGACATCCTATCTGGGCAAATGGCATCTTGGGATGGAACCCCAAAGTCAGCCTCAGAATCAGGGGTTTGATGATTACTATGGTATTTTAAATTCCACTGACGAAGCACTGTTTGCCAAAAGCATGAAACGTGGTGGATATACTCCTACAGATTCCGAACGTGCATACATCTGGAAAGGAACCAAGGGCAAAAAAGCGGAGCCGGTCAAGGAATACACTCTCGATGTGCGTCGTGAAATTGATCTCGACCTGGCAGATCGTTCTGTAGAATACATACATCGTCAGGTGAAATTGAAAAAGCCGTTTTTCCTTTTCACTTCGTGGACCCGTCCGCATTATCCCAACCTGGTGTCTGAGAAGTTTGCCGGACGTTCGCACATTGGTGATTATGGAGACAGTGTTATGGAACTTGATTATAACACTGGACGTGTTCTCGATGCGATACGTGACGCAGGGATCGAAGACAATACCATTGTCGTGTGGGTAAGCGATAACGGCCCGTGGAAGACTATGGTGTGGCCTGATGGAGGCAGTCCCGGTCCTTTCCGGGGTGAACTTGGCAGTGCCTGGGAAGGATCGATACGTACGGCCGGAATGATAAAATGGCCTGGCCAGATCAAATCCGGCAAGACAAATGGAATGATCTCGATTATGGACTTCTTCCCAACTCTTGCTAAATTTGCCGGTGCCGAGATTCCAACAGACCGTCCAATCGACGGTGTCGACCAATCCGACTGGCTCCTGGGAAAGAAAAGCACTTCAAATCGAGAACATCTTCTTACCTTTATTGGAGGTGATCTGGTAGCTGTTCGCTGGAGGCATTACCGTATCTATCTTCAGGATGTAATACCATCGGGAAGTGGATATATAAATATGGGGGGTACCAGTGCCAATCGCATTCCCAGAAATGGATACCCGGCAATATACAATATTGAAGCCGATCCGCGGGAAGAACATGACGTAGGTCCTGAAGAAAGCTGGATCGTAGGAAAATACATGCCATTGGTGATGCAATATTATGCCTCGCTCAAAGAGCATCCTAATCCACGGCCTGCTACAATTACTGACTTCGGAGAACAATAAGACTATAAATTATTGAACCGCAATATTGTTAGAAAAAAGGATTCGATTATGTTTTAGCTTAGGGAAATTTAGTTATGAATCCGAGCAATGAAAGCCAGAACACTGCTTATATTGCGGGCTTCAGAGTCAAAATAGATTTCTAAATTTATCTTTCCTGAAAGGAAAGAGCATGAATAAAAAGACAAGAGTGATCAGTATCGCCGTGTTTGCAGCATTAGCCATTACAATTACCGGCTGTGGTCTTCCACGAAACCCTGTCCCAATAGCCAGAATATCAGATGGAAGCGTGGTGGGCTTTCCTGGGGTCCGTTACTGGGAAGTCCAATACAACCCGGATGTAAAGATGGATTCAAGTGATTCGGCTGATTGCAGCTTTTTGGCTTTATCCGGCGGCGGAGCTAAAGGGGCGTTTGGGGCGGGCTTTTTAAATGGCTGGACGGCCTCAGGAACACGGCCGGAATTTAAGATCGTTACGGGCGTAAGTACCGGCGCGTTGATCGCACCGCTTGCTTTTCTTGGATCGGAATATGATGATAAACTGACCGAAGGTTATACAACAATACAAACAAAAGATATCTTAAATGTTGAGGGTCTCCTTGGTTTCGGGATTTTACCGGTTCTCTTCGGTGAATCGTATGCCAGCACAGGTCCTTTGGCCAAGATGATAGCCTGGCAGGTGGATGAAGAGGCGCTTAAAGAGATTGCTAAAGAATACGCCAAGGGCAGGCGGCTGTACGTTGGCACGACGAATCTGGATGCCCAGCGTCCCGTAATCTGGGACATGGGAGCGATTGCAAGCAGCGGCCGGCCTGATGCACTAAAGTTATTCCACAAAGTTATGCTTGCCTCTGCATCCATTCCCGGCGGGTTTCCGCCGGTATATTTTGACGTTGAGATAGATGGTAAGAAATATGATGAAATGCATGTTGATGGCGGAGTGATTACGGGTGTATTCGGTTATGGTGCAAACTTATTTGCCGAAGCCCAGGATGAAGGCTTGTGCAGTTTTTATGTTATCAAAAACGGCAAGCTGGATGTTGAAACAGAGCAGGTTCGACGTCACGTGTTTCCAATTTCGGTACGTTCATTTGAAACGTTGATGAAGGCCCAGTCATGGTCCGACATGTTAAGGCTCCATGGTCATGCCGAAAGAGATAATGTAGATTTCAACTATATCAGCCTTCCTTACGGTTATGAAGCAAAGGGCGATGAGATGTTCGATCCGGAGGAAATGAAAAGGTTATACGACTTTGGATATAGTATTGCCACTTCCGACAATCCATGGCAAAAAGAAATACCGCTTTTTAGAAAAGAGCGTGAGTGGATCTGGACACCGGTAAGATAAACAGAAAACAGCCTGAAAGGAGCTTTGAAATGAAAAAATTATTAACAATCGTATGCACGCTGGTTTTCATGGTGATTAGCACAGTTAGTTTTGCTGACACAAAACAACCAGTTAAAAAATCAAAGCGGGCACTTGAGGGAACTGTTAAGACCCGTATTGGAAAATTGAAATTTATAAAAGGCTATCCAAGTGATAAAACTATAAAAAAACTTCACAGTCATCCCATAAGTTCGTAAACTCAGCGTTAGAACCCAGTTTATTGTAGCAAAAAACACCTTTTCGCCAAGCATTTACACAACCCCAGTTTGCAATTTTTATTGGCTGTCATCAAT
>Ga0114922_10004292_pt1 | contig 13226 bp, 19 predicted proteins | sample AartaG_FD_100975 | JGI IMG/M metagenome (GOLD analysis project Ga0114922, IMG submission 100975) | Deep subsurface microbial communities from Aarhus Bay to uncover new lineages of life (NeLLi) - Aarhus_00045 metaG | ecosystem: Environmental > Aquatic > Marine > Oceanic > Sediment | place... | reverse complement strand
CCTTGTTGTATCAAGGAGGAGCCCTGGGGAAAGGAGAAATGGCTGAAAAGAAGGAGAGCCGAGCGAATGAAGGAATTGCGCCAGGAAGGCAAGAGCATCAAGGAGATTGCCCGCATATTTGAGGTGAGCCCCAGGACAGCGCAGAGGTGGCTGAAGGTGCTGGAAGGGGCAAGGGAATGAGATTCCCGCATCTCCCCTTCGCTACACTCAGAGCTCCAGCTCACCGCAATGACAGGCAGGTATCATTACAAGGCACCTTTCTCTACCGTGTCGTTGCGAGGCACAAAATGCCGAAGCAATCCCATATAAATGCCCTGCCATCGAGATTGCTTCGCGGAGTTTACCCTGAGCGAGATTCTTCGGTCGCTTCTCTCCCTCAGAATGACAAGAAGCGAAGGGCTCACAATGACATAAGGACAACCACAAGAGATGACTGAATTTAATCCATCGCAACTGGCCCGCATAGATACCCAGAGGCTTAATACTTACCGAACTAACCTGGACTTCTACAACGGCAGCCAGTGGCAGACCGCTTCACGTCACCGCCAGTTGGTATTTAACTATGCCAAGGTTTCCATTGATAAAGTCACCAGCTATCTTATGCAGGGACTCACCTTCGCCTGTTATGCAAGCCATGAGCAAGGCGAAGCCACTGAGGAATCGAAAGCCAGGGTCAACAGGGCCGAGCAGATCCTCCGCCAGGTTTACGAGCAGAACAATCTCCAACAGCTCGACTGGGAGACCGAGATTGACGCCGCCGTCCTGGGCGACGGCTGTTATAAGGTTATTTGGGACCAGGACGAGAAGCGCATCAGGATCACCGCGCCAGACGTCTCCGGTATATTCGCATGGTGGCTGGGAGACGACCTGGCCAAGGTTTGGAGAGTGGCTTCACGCTACACACTCAGCCAGGACGAGATTCTATTGCTTTATGACAGAGCTATCACCAAGAAGTCAGCCGTCATCACCGAAGTTTGGACGGACAAGACGCTTGACCTGTTTCTGGACAGCGACCTCATGGAGTCCAAGCCCAACCCTTACGGCTTCATCCCCTTTGTTCTATTCCCCAACCTCAGAGAGCCCAAGAAGTTTTGGGGCACCTCCGACATACCGTCGCTGGTCCAGCCACAGAGGGAGCTAAACCGAGCACTCTCCCAGCTATCCCGCATATTGGAGCTATCGGGCAATCCTATTGCCGTGCTGGAAAACATCGGCTCAGCCGAGGACATCAAAGTCCAGCCAGGAGCGGTATGGACTATCCCCGAGGACGCCAAGGCCTATTTGCTGGACTTGCTACAGGGAGGCGGAATCAGGCTGCATATCGACTACATAGACACCATATATCGCACCCTTCACGACATCTCAGAGTGTCCCAGGGCAGCTTACGGAGGCATCGAGAAGGAGCTATCGGGAGCAGCTCTGCAAATCGAGCTTGGCAGCTTAATTCAGAAAGTCACCCGGAAGCGAACCATAAGAACCAACGCTTACCACCAGCGAGCAGACGTGATATTGAGGCTCGCTGAGAAGTATATGGGTGAAGGCTTCGAAGACATCACTCATCGTGTAGTCTGGAGGCCGATATTGCCACAGGACGCCGTCAGGCAGGCACAGAACGAGCAGCTTCTTGTCCAGGCAGGAGTCCACAGCCGAAGGACGGCGATGGATGAAATGGGCATCCAGGACCCCGACGAGGAGTTCGGAAGGTGGCTGGAGGAGAGAACAAAAATCCTGGAAATGAATCAGGAGTTTAGGGCACGTCCCTCGCCAGATAAGGAGTGGTGGTAGGTGGGCAATCCCCTTAGTTGGGGGGGGAGTAACAGGAGGCCCTCCCATCCACTCCCCTTATTTGGCAAGGTAGATGCGGAGCGAGAGAGAGGAATGAGCTAAAGCTCATTGAGAGAAAGGGGGTTCAAAGATGAAAGTAGATTGAATGGAAATGGAAGTGCCTGAATAATAACTCACCCCTTCTTGTCATTCTGACCCTGAACGGAGTGAAGGGGAAGAATCTCAAGAGGAATACAAAGGAGTAACTTATGGAAGACGAAATCAAAGAGACTCAGGAAACCAAAGTGCCACAGAACGACACCTCGGCAGCCGACGAGCTTGCCGCCGTCGCCACTCAGCTTGAGGAGGAGAAGACGGCCAGGGCAGCCCTGGAGGAAACCTTGGCAGGGAAGGACGAGCGCATCGCTGAGCTTGAGAAGGACTTCGGCGAAGCCGTCACCCTGGGAGCGGACAAAACGAAGGAGCTCGAAGCCTCGGTCGTTGAGCTCGCAGCCCTTAAAGACGACCGAGACAGCGCCCTGGGGCACTACCTGGACATGGCCAAGGCCGCCAATCCCAATGTGCCCGAGGCAATCATCACTGGGGCCACTATCGCCGAGATAGACGCCTCCATCGAGAAGGGCAAGGCCATCGTGGAGTCCGTCAGGGCAGCCATGGAGTCCGAGGCTGCCAAAACCAAGGTCCCAGCAGGGGCGCCAACCAGGGGCGCTATCAACACCGAAGGCTTAACGGCCCGGGAGAAGATCGCCGCTGGAATACAGCCAAAAGGAGGAAGTTAGTAAATGGCTTTAACACTAGCAGAAGCAGAAAAACTCTCGAATGATGTCTTATTGCAGGGAATCATCGAGACCATCGTTAAGGATAGCCCCATCTTGCAGTCGCTACCCTTCATTCAAATCGTGGGCAATGGTTTGTCCTATACCCAGGAGAAGACCTTGCCCACCGTGGACTTCTACGACGTAGGGGACACCTGGGTAGAGTCCACCCCTGAGTTTGAGAAGGTCACCGCTACCTTGAAAATCATGGGAGGCGACGCCGACGTGGACAATTTCCTTAAGTCCACCCGCTCCAATATCCAGGACCTCGAGGCAGCCGTTATCGAGCAGAAGGCCAAGGCCTTGAGGCACGAGTTTGAGAAGCAGTTCCTTTACGGGAACAACACCACCAGCCCCAAGCAGTTCGACGGCCTTATCAAGCTCATCGATACCGGCACGGCATCCGACCAGCTTATCGCTATGGCAGCTACCGGAGCCACCCTTACCTTGACCAAGCTTGACGAGCTCATAGACGCCATCAAGGGAGGCAAGCCCGATCTGCTGCTAATGAGCCGCAGAAGCCGCAGGAAGCTTCAAAGCCTGGCCCGGGCAGCGGGATCTAACCTGGAAGTAGGGGAGGGCAAGCTGGGAGACTTCGTGCAGCTCTACAACGGCATCCCCGTCGCTGTAAGCGATTGGGTATTGGATACCCACAACGTCACTGCCAGTCTTGAGGATAGCTATACCAGTGACGCTGATTCCACCATCTACGCCTTGAGCTTCGGAGAGGGAGCGTTGGTAGGACTATCCAGCCCCGAGATGCTCCAGGTCGAGAGGATTGGCTCTCTGGAGACCAAGGACGCCAACCGCACCCGGGTTAAGTGGTATGTAGCACTGGCCCTATTCTCCGCAGTTAAGGCAGCCGCCTTGATCGGAGTCCAGGATTAAATGCAAAAGGAGGAATGAATTATGGCTTTTGTAGATAAAGGAACTAGCCGCAAGGTGCTTGAAGGCATGCTCCCGATGAAGATCACGCTAGCGGGCGCTGTCGTCGCTGGCGACCCTATTAAATACAGCACAGGTTGGAAGAAGGCCACCAACGAGAGTGGCAAGCCCGCGGTCCTTATCGCTGGCGAGGACGGAGCATCGGGCGAGGTCATAACCGCTTACGGCATGGCCATCGTCGAGTGCGCCCATACCGCAGCCAACAAGCCCACCGAGGGAGAGCAGATAGCCGTGGCCGATACCGGCATCTATGCCCCGGATGGCACGGGACTTCAGGACATAGGCTATATCGTGGGCATCGATGCTGACGAGCTGCATAGCCAGGTCTTGGCCTGCGGCATGATCGTAGAGCTTGATTTGGCTGGCACGTAGTATTGCTTACCAGGTTGTCATTGCGAGCGAAGCGTGGCAACCAGTAAGGCACCTCCTCCACCTTGCCAAATAAAGGGCGGGGCGGATGAGGGACACCTCCTCCACCTTGCCAAATAAAGGGCCGGGTGGATGAGGGTCACCTTCCTTTACTATAGGGGGAGGGGGGGATTCGACCCTCTCCCTCCCCTACCTTGCCAAATAAAGGGCCGGGTGGATGAGGGTCACCTTCCTTTACCTTGCCAAATAAAGGGCGGGATGGAGAAGGGATACCCCCTGAGATAGGAGGATAGGGAAAACTAAATACAAGGAGGAACAACATGGGAAAGATTAAGATTTTTGACTCAGAGGGCAATTACCAGGAATTAGCACCGGTCGAGTTGATAGACAGCCTGGCAGCGGGCGACATCCTCTACCATGACGGAACCAGCTTTGTCAGGCTGGCCAAAGGCACGGCGGCACAGGTCTTAACTATGAACGCAGGCGCCACCGCTCCAGAGTGGGCATAAGGAGGCAGTAATATGTGGAAAATAGACAAAGGTTCTGAGACTGGCACAACCGCCGCAGGCTATGCCGACGCTCTCGATTGGAACGTCTCGGAGCTCTCCGGCAAGACCATCCTGCTTGAGAACACCCACGGCAGCGAGTCCCTTAAATACAAGCTGTCAGGCTATGCCTATGATGGTGGGATTGCCAAAGAGCTAGTAGCCGAGACCACCCTGGCCCATGGCGAAGTCGCTGAGTTCCACTACGATAAACAGTGGCACAGCCTGCTTTTGCAGGTCATCGACGGCAGCGGACACGCCACCTATCAGGTGGACTACGAAGGGAAAGGAGTGTAGCAATGGGAGATAAGTATCATTCGGACGACGACCTGGCAAACCATGCCGCTGACCTTGACGCTCATATCCATTCGTGGATGCAGGAAATGCGCACCGGCTATTACTTCAATCCTTTCCCCATAGTAGCGGGATCAGCATCGGCAGTAACCGCTTACCAGCTGTATGCTATGCCGTTTATTGTGGCAAGAGATATGACAATAGATAGGCTGGGCTTTAGAATTACCGCCGCCACGGCTGACTACACCACAGGCACAGCCACCTTTACTAACGGCTCTGACCAGGTAGTAGGCGCTGGCGGAGCGAGCTTTGCCGCTGGCCACGTTGGCAGGAAGATTCAGCTTGATGCCGATGCTGTCTGGCATACAATTAAATCGGTTGAGGACGCCACGCACCTGACGCTAACCGCAAATTACAGCGACACAGGCGGTGCGGGAGCTTACACTATCAGGGCAACTGCCAGGCTGGGCATCTACGAAAACGGGACTAACCTGTATCCTGGTGCTTTAGTGGTAGACGCTGGACTCGTAGAAGTTCATGCTGCTGCTGGTGTAGAAGCTGTGATAGACCAGGCATTAACTAAAGGCCTTTACTGGATTGTTTTCGTTAGCAATGGTACGCCTAGCGTTTATCGTGCCACGCCAACATATCCTCTTCTTGGAGGAGCTGTCGGCAATTTGCAACCGGGTATTCAGGGCTTGGGTTGGCACAAAGCCGTTGTTGGCTCTGGTGCTTTAGCAGACCCATTTATCGCGGGTGCGAGTGGAAGCTATTTAGGCAACCTTTTCATTCCGTTTAGATTAAAGAGTTTGGATTAAGGAGCTTGGTATATGACAGAAACAAGATGTTCAAGGGTTTATAAAAACGGAGTTTACATCGGTGAGGGAGGTTGTGTAGAAGTCTCCGACGAGGAGCTCGCCGAGGAGCAAGAGCAAGAGGCTATGCGGAAGGCAGAAGACCTTATTGACGCTATTACCAGTCTCGCCAACGCTAAGGTATTTCTCAAAAGGCTTGTTCGCAGGCTGCTAAGAAGCGGGGCATTGCCTTAGCAATGAACAAGGTTTTGCATTTTTGATTTGTCATTTTGATTTTTGATGTTTGAGTTTTGATTTATGGAAAGGAGGGGGTGAAATTATGAACCTGACGCCCCTCGCCAGATAAGGGGTGGCGTGGACGAGGGCCACCTTTAAGGAGAAAAAATGGACTTAACAACAATGAGAAATCGGGTCCGTGAGGATCTCCAGGACGAGGACGCCGCTAACTACCGTTGGACCAACGACCAGGTGGACGGAGCCATCGAGCGGGTAGTCAGGGAGTTTTCCCTGGCGAGTCCCCTGGAGGAAGAAGACGAAATCACCACCACCGCCGACGATAAGGAGCTCGACATCTCCAGCCTTTCAGAGCTGTTAGGGATTGTCTCCGTGGAATATCCCATGGACTTAGCCACGCTTTATTATCAGCGCTTCTCATTTTGGGGAGGCAAGCTCTATATGGCAGACGAGGGAGACGGCACGAAGAAAGCCCGTGTCAGGTGGCACAAGTGGCACACCCTACTCGGAGCCACCGCCTGGGTAGCCAGCACGGCTTACGCCCTGGGAGACATCGTCGTCCCCACCACAAGCAACGGCTTCTGGTATGAGTGCACAACCGCGGGCACTTCCGCAGCCGGCGAGCCCACCTGGCCAACAACTGAGGGTGATACTGTGGCCGACAACACGGCCACCTGGACATGCCGCATCTCCGCTCTCCCGCAGCAGCACGAAGAGCTCATCGTCCTGGGAGCTACAGGCTACCTGGCCACCTCGGCATCCGTTTACACCGTGGACAGAGCTACCATCGCAGGCAGACATGCCACCATAAACTTCTTGGAGTGGGGACAGCAGAGGCTCGACCGCTACGAGAAGAAGCTTAAACAATTCGCTAACCGAGTAATCTCAAAGGAGATCTACACCGAATGAAAGGAGGAATGAATTGAGTTGTCCATATAGCGATGAGCAACTGGACTATTGGGACGGCGTCAGCAATCCCATGGGAAAGGCGTGTTACGAATGTGAAGAATGGGATTGCGAGCATAACCCAAACTCCTGCTCCATCTTCTACGAGCCACCGGAGTACGACCCACCAGAGCAAAAGTCAAAGGTTTTGCATTTTTGAGTTGTCATTTTGATTTTTGAGGTTTGAGGTTTGATTTATGTTAGAAGTCGGCGTCTTAAAGACCTTCGACAGCGGAACATACAAGGCGGGCGTCCAGTTCGCAGGGAGCTTGACGACCTATATGGACGCCATCGCCGTCTCTGTCTCTATTGTGTCGACTGCTATGGTGATCGGAAATTACGTCCTGGTAGCCATCCCAGGCGACAACCCCAAGGACGCTTGCGTAGTGGCCACCTGGCCGTCGGGCAGCCCCGGGTCCACCGAGGCCGAGGTGGACGCCAAGATAACCGCCCATAAGGGGGACGCCTCCGCTCACCACGCCAAGACTACCAAGGCCAGCGAGATCACATCAGAGCGTTTCGGTATGCCTCGGTTACCAGCGGGCACTGCCGGCCATGTCCTGACAGCACAGGGAGCGGGATCTGACCCAGCTTATGCAGCGCCTGCAGGGCCAGGCACAGCTTCAAGATGCCGGGCTTACTTAGGCAGCAGCCAGAGCATAACCACCGCCACCTATACCAAGGTCAACCTTAACACGGAGATATTTGATAGCCTGGGCGAGTTCGACACTGCCAATCACAAATTCACGGCAACGGAAGCCGGCTACTACCTCATATCAGCTTCCCTGGCATGGGATAGCTACGTGGCAGACCACGAAGTCCTTTTGGCCATCTATAAGAATGGCGCCATAATCGCCAGGGCCAACCAGGCCCAAACCGCCACAACCAACGCCATCATCATCTGCGCCAGTCAGATTGTATATCTGGCGGCCAATGACTACATAGAGCTGTATGCCCGCCACACCTTCGGCGCTGATACCAGTCTTGTTGAAGGAGATGGATATACACACATGGCGATTCACAAACTCTCATAAATGCCATCGGAGTCCTTGTCTGGCCACTGGAAGGTGGCGGGAGAAAGACCAATGAGTGTAACAAGCCATAAAAAGAAAAACAGGGGCAAATTAGAGCCTCTCAGAGCGCGCTACGAACGAGCAAAGTCCATGATCACTAAAAACACAAAAATCACACTGCTTAACGGAAGCTTAAGCGTAAGTGCTAATAAACATATATCTACTAGTACTAAGTATAAGTATAAGCGCTTAAGCTTAAGCTTAAGCGGGGGGAGGGGAGGGGGAAAGCAATGAACAAAGAACAAAGAGAACAGAGAACAAAGTTTTGCATTTTGAGTTGTCATTTTGATTTTTAACTTTTGAGGTTTGATTTATGTTAGACATTGGAGACATCTTTAGAAAAGCTACCCGCCCCATTGTAACCATCATCTTTGCCGCCGTCATTGCCCAGGTCGTCGTGGAGCGCATTGACGCTCCGGAGTGGTTCCTGGCCATGGCTGGCGTCGTTATCCTGGAATGGTGGGGCGAGAGAACAGTCAAGCGCATCCGCTCATGTCATTCTGACCCTGAACGAAGCGAAGGGGAAGAATCTCAGAAAGGAGGTAATAACAATGCCAAAACGTGACGGAACAGGCCCACCGGCGGGAGCTAGAGGCCCCCGGGACGGACGAGGCGGTGGGAATCCAGGAGCGCCAGGCGCAGGCTCCGGAAGCCGCACCGGCGGACAAAGGGGATCGTGTAAGTAAAATGAGGAGCTACACAATGACAGATTGGGAAATCTTCAAGTTTGATGTCTGGCTGGCAATTACAGATATAGGCTTCTCATTGCTATGTATCCTGCTTTTGCCCCTGTATCCCCTCGCCTTGCTCTGCTGGAAACTACAGGAGAAGAAATGAAAATCCCCTGGCGAGAGTTTATGGACACACCCGAGGAGCTCCACGCCTTCGTTATTGGACTTTGTGAGATCCTATGCCCCTTCCCTGCACGCTTCGGTCCCTATTGGAAACTTCCAGAGAAAGAGGGTGACTCTGCAAGTGAAGCCATTGCAAAGGAATATCACTATTACTCATTCGGTCGTATCATGGGCGTCATCGCCTGGCTGATCATCGCCAAAATAATCCAGGAGGTCTTTTGGTAAAACGTAAATAAAAACTTAAAATGCAAGATGTAAAGATACAAACCAAAAATCAAAAGTTTTGCACAGTTTTGCACTTTGATTTGTCATTTTGATTTTTGATGTTTGAATTTTGATTTATCATGAGAACCCTATCCGCAATGCTAACTGCAGCACAGAAGAAGCCCGACAGGCTTCCCTATGTTGAGGCCAAGGTCTATGACTATGAGCAGGGCGTCAAACGCTTGTCCTGGACAAGGATATACACCGGCAGCGAAACCGACAACCACCACGGCATCGCCTTCGACGGCCAGGGCAGCATGCACCGCATCAGGGCGGCAGCCGCTAATAAGCTCTATTGGCAGAAAGTCACCAGCCCGGGCTCAGGCAGCGATTATACTTCCTGGACGGAGATTGCCGCCGATTGTGCCGGTCCCTGCGCTATCGCAGCTTACGGAGCTAAGGTTTACATCTTCTACCGCAAGACAGATAACACCCTCCGTAAATACTATTCCCACGACTATGGCGCTAACTGGACCAACGCTCAGCTCGTAGCCTATGCCGACGTCCTCTCTATGGCGGCTTGCTGGTGGGGGACGGGTAATATCGTGGTTTGCTTCGCACTCAAAGCCAGCGAGGTAAACGGCATTGTCCTGGACAGCTCAGACCAGTCAACCACTCAGAACACCTGGAACGATGCCACACACCCCTTATCCACCACTTACGGCATTGGAGCTACCTATAACGACTTCTGGCCAGGCTGTGAGCTAGTCCTGGCGGGCAAAGAGACCGATACCCCCTACAATCGCTACAACCTATTTCGCACCAAGTTTAGCGACACTTACAACTTCCTTGCCCTGGAAAGCTTTCTTATGGCGCCAGACGGAGAGGACATCACTTATGAGTATCCCGATTGCCACCTCCCAGTGTCACCCGAGAGCTACGAGACCACCCGCATAACGGGCGTCGAGAAGTTTACCGGCACTACTAGTTACACTTTACCAATCACCAGTCACTTAATTAAAGGCACTTACTTTTCCGACACCACCTTTACCGAGCCCAAGCCATTCCTTAACTTGGCCAGCAGCTATGGCCTCCGCCTCCAGAGCACGGCAGCTTATTGGTGGATGGAGCGCCCCGATGGAGTCTGGCAAGCCACCAGGCCAGCCGCATCAGCCCTGGGCCTCACCGACGACATCATCGCTATCACCCAGCGCATCGCCCCTGGCAAGGGTGAGGGTGCCCTGATCATCACCCTGGACAACTCCAGAGGCCAATACGCCAGCCCCGGAACGGGAGGCCTCGCTTCGCTTCGCTTACGCAGCGAAATAGTCATCAAGCTCGGTTACATGACCCCATCAGGCGACGAGTCCTCCGAGGCAGGCACTTACTGGATAGACAGCTGGGAGTATTCATCCAGTCCTAACCAGTCGCTATTCACCGTCTATTGCCTGGACGCCTGGGGACTGGCGGACAGGTGGACAGCCCGCTATCAAATGAGGTGGAACAAGGACGCCGTAGGTCCTAATAACGTCTGGAATATCATCTACCTGGTCATGGCCAGGTTCGGAATAAGGCTCTGGAATAATGGGGCAGTAACCCGAAGCTCAGCTATTCTTAACCTGTATCCCGACTTCACACTCCAGCCAGGCACCCAGGGAGACACCGCCCTAAGACGGCTGTTATCCTTTGTTCCCGACGGACTTATCGTCACAGGACAGGAAGCCTTTGCCAAGGACATCTTAGACAGCGAAGCCAGCTCCTATACCTACGGCACAGACCCGGGCTCTCATGTCATTCTGAGCGGTGAATACCGCGAAGAATCTCGCGCCTCACGGGCCCGAGCCATCGGCCGCACCGCTGGCGGAGCCAGGATCCTTGAAGACGCTCAGGACTGGGACCTCTTATCCCTGGGCATTGATATCCTCCAGCAGGACTACGACCCCAACCTTGACGACGCCAACCACACGCAAGAACGTGCGGACGCCATCCTTCGGACGGCATCTCTGCGGTCGCAGCGTGGCGCCATCACCATCCCCGCCAACTGTGGCCAGGAGCTCTATGACGTCATTACCCTTACAGATGTCCGAGTCGGAATCTCCAGCGAGAAGTATCGAGTGGCAGCCATCCAAACCGACTATAATCGTTCCAAAGCAATCTATAACCAGCGTCTCTCGTTTTGCGCACCTTAGGCAGCTTCCTGTTTCCACCCCGGGAAATCCCATCAATTCTAAAGTGGGCCTTTCTATTCCTCGTCGATGGAGACCAGGCCTTTCCTTATGGCTACTACTACTGCCTGAGTACGAGCATTGACGTTAAGCTTGCGGAGTATGGAGGTTACATGGTTCTTGATGGTCTGCTCACTGACATTTAAGACGTCAGCGATTTGCTTGTTGAGGTAGCCTTGAGCTATATAATTGAGAATCTCCGTTTCTCTGACGGTAAGCGGCGAAACGAAAGTCGCCGCTTCTTTTTCCCTAGAAAGCTCATGAAATTGCTGTAGTATCTGCTCAGCTACTTTGGGGCGGTTGGTAAGGGTTTCATTTATAGGGTGCTCGCCATTAGCACATTTCCTAATGGCACTTTCTAGCTCTTCAGGAGTGACCATCTTGCTCAGGTAAGCTGAGGCCTGTGCCTTGATTGCCTTAAAAAACTGGTCATCTTCAAGTTGTGAGCTAAGTATAATGACAGCCACGCTGGGCACATGTTGCTTTATCATATGGCATAACTGTAAGCCATCGCTGGGAGCTGCATCCACACCCAAAAGCACCACATCAGGTGGCAAAGATTCAATGGTAGGAAGCACCCGCTCACCAACATCAGCTTCCCCCGAAATCTCTATATCTGGTAGCTGAGAGAGAGAGGAGCATATCCCATGGCGAAATAAAGCTTGCTGGTCAATTACAAATAGCCTGATCATTTTACCTACTGCTTACTGAACTTTAGGTCACATTACTTTAGTATTAAGTTTAGCACATAAGCTCAAAAATGCAAGTTAGCTCCTGTTTTAGGCTATCGAGCCTGGGCCGAAAAAGCTCAGCCAGCCCCTGTTGGGCTGGTTGCCACTCAGGTGTAGCTTCGGGGTTGATATCACCCACTGCCGTTCCTGAGATTCTCAGTTGATGGAGAAGCTCTCTATAGTTGCTTCCCAATTCCTGCCTGGTCTTTATTTCTGCCTGTTCATATTCTTGGGCAAGCTTGGTTATTCGCTCTGTAATCGGCAGCGACTTGGGCTCTAAGCTGGCTATCCCCTGGATAGCTCTCTCCAGCCTACTCACACCCGATTTTGAGCTTTGAAAGTCGATAGCCTCTACCAGATAATCCAGGGTAGCCCGTGCTATTAAGCTCTTTTCCTCCTCAGGATAACTGTTTACCTCCGCAACCAGGTTCTGCCCCTGAGAACTGCCAAGCCATCTTTGTGTCATCGCCTGGCCAATCTGCCGACACTTTTCCTGCTTTTGTCGCTGCTCTTCCTTAACTGACAGCTTGCCCAGCTTATTAGCCTTCTCCTGGGCAATCTCCCAAGCGCTCTTTAGTTCACCCATATATATTTCCTTTCCTTCACATTAGATTGCTGCGCCATCTTCCTTCCTTATGCTCAGGACATCTCACAATGACAGAGTAGCTACAAGATTGGCATTAACAACCTATTGTATTTTATAATATCAACTGAGGTCAAAGCCATGCTTTATCATAGCTCTATCAGATTAACAGAAAAACTTTATTGCTATATATGGGCAGGAAAAGGGAATAATTGTAATACTAGCCTTTTATGCCATGCCTTAAGGGGAGAACGACCTCATGCGCTGATTGACCCGGGACATATCAGAAACGAGATAGGAGAGCCTTGCCTGGACTCTCTGGACCAGGCTATGGAGAAAGATGGCTTCAAGATAGAGGATGTCGGCTTGGTGATTATCACTCATAGCCATCCTGACCATTTTGAGGCTGCTGAAGCTATAGTGAGACGGAATGGTGCTCTATTCACTTTATCTCGGGAGGAGGATGAATTTTATAGCAAGATAGGAAAGATGTTTTTCCAAAGCTTTGACGCCAAGCCTCCAACCATCAAGCCCTTCTTCTACCTTAAAGAGGGCGATTTACGGCTGGGCAAGGATGGTTTAGCTATGAAAGTTTTTCTAACCCCGGGACATTCTCCAGGGTCGCTATCCTTTTACCTGGAAGAGGAGAAAATATTGGTCAGCGGCGATGTAGTCTTCTCTGACAGCATTGGCAGGACAGATTTCCCTGGTGGCAGTCCTTCTTTACTACAGAAAAGCATTGACAGGTTATCTCAGCTTGATGTGGAATATCTGGTTCCCGGTCATAGCACCGAAACTGGCAACATAAT
>Ga0114922_10004291_pt1 | contig 13228 bp, 11 predicted proteins | sample AartaG_FD_100975 | JGI IMG/M metagenome (GOLD analysis project Ga0114922, IMG submission 100975) | Deep subsurface microbial communities from Aarhus Bay to uncover new lineages of life (NeLLi) - Aarhus_00045 metaG | ecosystem: Environmental > Aquatic > Marine > Oceanic > Sediment | place... | reverse complement strand
ATATCGTATTCTGCATGCATCGAAATCAGCTCCCCTTTCCCCTTATTAATTCAGCCATACTACTGATACAATTTCTTTATCTTTAGTGTTCACAGTAACTTGAAGACGCTTACCATGGGGGTGGTCTGCAATATATAAAGAATAGCCCTCCTTCGGTATAAAGCTAACTTCATGGTGGTCAAGGCAAGATTGGATATCTCGCCTCGTAACTCTTCGCCTTAACATTTGCCTCAAGCAATGGTCGCATAACTCGTATCTTATCCCATCTAAATGGACCGGCATTCATTTCAACCTCCCCTGAATGACTCCCGTAACAAACATAAATCAAGTATATTACCCCTAATTACCCCTTGTCAATGGGTAATTAGTATGCCCAAGGAAAACACATAATAGCGAATATTCCCCCGACAAGTCAAATTGACAACATCCTTAGTAATGCAGTAATGTCCCTTTGGCACGGCAACCCACCCTTTTAGCCACAGACACCAACAGACCAGGGGTTGTGCTTTTCTAAGGCTTGGGGCATTCTCCCAAGAAAGGAGGTGGTTAAGTGGCTAAGACTAAACAGGGTAAAAAAATTGTCCCTGTCAATCCGTACCAACGGAAAGACAATGGCAAAACAGTGTCGGTTAAACGACATCGTCGGTCTACTAATGACTAAGTAGATTGAATAGGGTTGCCGTGCTATTTTTTCGTTTCAAAATGACCCACTACCAGCCAGCACAACCCCTTGACAAAGCCTTATGGATGTGTTAATATAGTTTCGTCCCAAGTAATTGAACAAGAACTTGGCAAGTGCGGAGCTAGCTGCCAAGTAGGTGGAAACTGAAAGGTGTTGGGAGATAAGAGGCCTAGCACAAGGTAGGTGGAAGCTGAAAGGATGGTGGGTGGAAAGCCAAGGAAGGGGAGGTTACTTGGGGCGTCTTTTTGGGCCCAGGTTTTTTTCTTTTTATTGTTTATGCCAGCTAAAAGTATCGCTATGGAAAAAGGTGCTAGGCTGGGGTTGTTTACTGTGGCCCCTCGCCTTTGATTAGCTCGGGGTGGAGGATGCCAATAAAGGGCAAATTGCGGTACTCCCCCTTGTAATCCAATCCATAACCCACCACAAACTCATCGGGAATCTCAAAGCCTACGTAATCAAGAGGAACATTTATCAATCGACGTGCTTTCTTATCAAGCAGGGCACAAACACGAAGACTAGCAGGATTGTGAGCAGAGAGATGACCAAGAATGTAATTTAGCGTCATGCCAGTATCTACAATATCTTCAACCATCAATACATGTTGCCCAGTTATGCTGCTATCGAGGTCTCTGGTTATTCTGACCACCTGGCCATCACCACCATAGTATGAGATAGCCATAAAGTCAAGGGTGACTGGAAGAGAAAGGTGTTGCATCAAATCAGCCATAAAGCAGACAACGCCCTTCAAGACGCCTACTAGCATTAATCGCTGACCAGTGTAATCGCTGGAAATGCGCCTAGCTAGAGTTCTTACCCTTCGTTGAACTTGGGCGTGGCTATACAAAACGCGATCGATTCCCTCCACTTTAGCTTCGCCTAGAGGGCCATAACCATATTTGGCCAGCAGCTTAAGAAAATCATTTTTGCCCAGAAGCCTGATATTGACTTCGGGGTAAAGTTCCTTTAGCTGGCGCAACTTTCGATTCTTCTCGGTTATCAGATTTTGTTTTAATGTTGTAAGTTCGATATAAAGGTCTAACTCGGGCAAATAAAAATCAGGAGTGAACATCTCTGCTATCTTGCCACCTTCCCACTTAAGGGGAAATGAACGAGGCTCATAAAGCCACTCGATACAGTAAAAGTCCAGAAGTTTGGCAAAATCCTCCTCGCTAGGATGAGCGAAACTAGTCGGCCTCAGTGTGTTAGTAGATAACGGAGACACACGGGACGATTTCTTTTTTCTCTCGCCTGCCTTGTAGCCTTGTTCTAACAATTGATGAAGCTCTGCTCTCTCAAAGATGACAGCGCACATATCAGCAACACTGAGGAGGAAGCTTTTGTCAGCCTCGGAGAATTGGCGAGGCTCACGAGTATAAATTCGAAGCTCTCCAATAGCTTCTCCCTTCCCAAATATGGGAACCCCAAGTATGGAAGCTATTCCCTGTGCCTGCGCAGCTTGGCGATATTGAATCCTTTTATCCTCGGTAGCATCAACAATAAATACTACTTTGCCTTCAAGGATATCCGGAAGGCTTCTATGGGCGGCAAGGGGGCCCTTCTTTAGATAAACGTCACTCAAACCATGCGCGCCTACAGTGATTAAATATTCCTTTTGGGGATGGAGGGCCAAGATATGGCAGCTATTTGCCTGCATTGCTTTGGCGGTGCTTTTAGCTATTGAATTACAAATCCTCCTTAAGCTAAAGGCTGAATTGGCAACTTTAGTTATTCGCTTAAGAGCTGAATAATAACTACTTCTCGAGCTACCCACTTTTCCCATACCCTATCCACACTTAGTGAAGCCACAGTTGAGGCAAATATTGCAGCCTTCCTGATAAATCAAAGAGCCACCGCAATCGGGGCATTGCCCTGCCCAACTTTTAGTCAGCTCAGTATTTTTAGATTGGGGCGTCTCAGGATTGCTGGCTGTCTCTTCTCTAACATATTTTTCGAGCACGCTAGCGATAGCATCGCCACAGGACAAAATAGCATGTCCCTGCTCCCAAGCAATAGAAGGGCACCTGATACCACGCAGATGCTTTACAATAGAATCTATATCTATTCCAGACCTTAAAGCCAGGGATGTAAGGCGGCTGATGGCCTCAAGCTGCGCTGCAGCACAACCTCCAGCCTTTCCTAAGGTGGAGAAAACTTCGGATATTCCCCGGCTATCAAAATTTACTGTCACATAGATGTAGCCACATCCTGTGTTTACCCTCTCAGTTACACCTCTAGTGACTTTAGGCCTTTTCCTAGGAGAGAGCTTACGTTCAGCCTTTTCTACCCCCTTACCCACGGTGAGAACCTGGCTTTCTCGACTTCTATCTCGGTAAATGGTTATCCCTTTCAAGCCCTCCTGATAAGCCAGCATGTAAACTTTAGCCACATCATCGGGCGTCGCCTCGGTGGGAAAATTGACCGTCTTGGATACAGCGCTATCAGTAAACTTTTGGAATGCCGCTTGCATCCTAACGTGCCACTCAGGAGATATGTCATGAGAGGTGACAAAGAGCTCTTTTATCTCTTCGGGAACTTCTTCTACGTCTTTTAACCGCTTTCCTTCAGCTAGCTGCTTCATTAGATCCGGAGAATAGAACCCTCCTGTTTTGGCTGCCTCCTCAAAATAAGGATTCACCTCTACAAATTCTTCGCCTTCCAGGATGTGACGCACATAGCTTAAAGCGAATAATGGTTCAATGCCGCTGGAACAATTAGCGATTATGCTTAAGCTCCCAGTAGGAGCAATGGTAGTCCGAGAGGCATTTCGAAAACGAGGACTATCAGGTATGTCGTAAATGCTTTCCTGGAAAGCAGGGAAAGCGCCCCTCTCCTGGGCTAACTCTATCGAGGCTTTATCCGCCTCTTCAGATATGAAATGGGCAATTTCCTTGGCCACAACAAGGCCTTGTTCACTATTATAAGGGATGCCAAGCTGAATCAGCATGTCGGCAAAACCCATTATCCCCAAGCCTATTTTCCTGGTAGTTTTTGTCATCTCAGCAATCTCTGGCAGGGGAAATTGGTTAACTTCGATAACGTCATCGAGAAAGTGGACCGCTAGCTTGACTGTTTGCGACAGCTTGTCATAGTCAACGTATGATTGACCATCTTTATACATCACCATCTTGGATAAATTTATGGAGCCTAGATTACAAGACTCGAAGGGAAGCAAAGGTTGCTCGCCACAGGGATTGGTGCTTTCTATTTTGCCCAATTTAGGCGTGGGGTTATGCCTGTTTATCTCGTCAATAAACACAACACCCGGATCGCCGGTGCGCCAAGCCATATCAACTATTTTGTCAAATACCTCCTTGGCATTAAGCTTGTCCGTCAGCTCTCCAGTTCGCGGGTTCACCAAATTGTAATCAGTGCCTTTCCCCACCGCTTTCATGAAGTCGTCGGTCACAGCTACAGAAAGGTTAAAATTAGTTAGAACTTGGGGGTCCTCCTTAACCTCGATGAATCTCAAGAGATCGGGATGCTCAACACTGAGTATCGCCATATTGGCTCCACGACGCATGCCACCTTGCTTTATAACATCTGTGGTGACATCAAAGGCTCGCATGAAAGAGACAGGGCCACTAGCAACGCCACCTGTAGAACCAACTCTATCCCTTTCCGGTCTAAGCTGAGAAAAGGAAAAACCGGTGCCTCCGCCACTTTTATGAATCAAAGCAGTGTATTTAACCGCATCAAAAATAGACTCCATAGAATCCTTAATAGGTATAACAAAGCAAGCTGATAATTGTCCTAGTTCGCGACCGGCATTCATTAATGTAGGTGAGTTAGGCAGAAATTCCAGGCTTTCTATTAGCTGATAAAAAGCCTCTTCATAGATGGAGACATCTGCCTCGGGATCATAGATAAGCTCGGCTGAGGCAATATGCCTAGCGACACGGCGAAATAGCTCTTGTGGCGTCTCAATAACTCTCCCCTCCCCATCCTTTATCAAATACCTCCGTTCCAGAACCCTTATGGCATTATCGCTAAGTTTGATTCCAGAAATAACTTGGCTTCTGGCTTGGGGAGAAAATTCATCTGCAGTTAGAACATCCCTGACTATTGCCCGAATTTGGGAGGGGGACATAGGCTGCTTAGTTTGCTCAGGAACAAATTCCTCCATGCCTGGGAAGGGCTGAGCCACCTCCAGGCGCTGGCTCACTTGTTCTGTAAACCTCTCCAACAACTTCCTGTCACTTATGCCCATGGACTCAGCAGCAGCGAAGACAGCTCGAGCTACTCTATCTCGACCAACAACTTTTTGGTTCTCTTTCCTACGAGTTTTGGGCATTTTATCTTCTCTTGCGACCAACCAGGGAATTCACCGCCTCAGAAGAGAGAAGTGGTAACTGGTTTACTGGCGTTAGCTCTCTTCGTGCCGCCAAGCTGTCCACTTCTTGTTTCAAATCGCCAATATCAGCGAATTCTCGGTAAACACTGGCGAAGCGAATGTAAGCAATATGGTCTAGTTTTTTTAATCCCTCCATGACCAAATCACCAATATAAGAACTGTAAATCTCGTTTTTGCCCACCTTGTAAAGCTCAGCCTCGATGCTATCCATAAATTTATCAATGGCTCCTGTAGGAAGGGGGCGTTTCTCACAAGCTTTGCGAATACCCGAGGAGAGTTTATCCCTGATGAATGCCTCACGTCGCCCATCCTTCTTAATAACGAAAATATCGTGTGGCTGTATACGCTCATAAGTAGTAAAACGGGCACCACAGGCAAGGCATTTCCTTCGCCGCCTCACCACTTTATCTAAACCCCGAGAGTCTATCACCCTTGATTCTTGCCCACCACAGTAAGGACAGTTCACAGATTCCTCCTAAGGATTGTGTTATTTGAACATTTTACCACTAAATATAGTAGAATGTAAAGTCCGCGATTTGAATCATCTAAAATCTAACCGAAGATATTTAAGATATGGCTCGGTTAGTACTACTTTAAAGGAGGTTAAACCGGGCTATGGAAAGGCTGGATATGCGCTCAAAAAATGAGTATCTCAAGGTAGTAAAGGGAAGGTACTTCAGAGCGATAACCAAGAGGGAGAAGTCTCAAATCCTGGGCGGAATATTCCCGTAATACTGGACAATCCAGGAAATACGTCATCGCGAAGATACACAAAGCAGATCTTAAACCGAGGCAAAGGAAGAAAAGGAAGGAGATATGTGACGGCCAGGTCAAAAATGCCTTAGCTAAGATATGGGGAATCCTTGATTATTCTTGTGGTCGGAGACTCAAGCCTCTATTGTAGGCAGAAGTAAATAGGTTAAGGGAGCTTGGAGAGATTGAGATATCAGACGAGGTGACCTTGAAATTGAAGATGGGGACCAGGAAGGTTGACTAAATCTAAACGAATAGAAGCAATAGCTCTCTCTACAAACAGGGATATTACTCCGATTTCGGAGGTTTGAGGGTAAAAATTATCTAAAAAGTAATGCCTTAATCCACCTCAAAGTTATCAAATGCTGCCCCGAACCAATTGTAAGCTCTGCGGTTACATGACCTGTTATGCCTTTCTTTGGTCGCAGATTAGGCGGCTTAAATGGCGGACTTGACAAACTTCTTTGACGATTAAATAATAAGTGGTTGCGGTGCTAGGGAGTTGTTGGGGTGTCTATTAATATTAGAGAAAGGAGCTAGTTAACAATGGGAGATTGGCAAGAAGAATTTCAAAAGAAGATGGTTCCTGCGGAGGAAGCAGCAAAAGTTGTCAAGTCTGGAGATCGCGTTGCCTTTACTACGGGTAGAGAGTCTCATGCTATAGGACTGGCACTTGCTGCCAGGAAGGAAGAGTTGAGGGACGTTAAGGTTTTTGTTCCCACCCCGGGCTATGATTTTGGCTGGTATGACCCCGGCTGGGAAGACTCATTCACCATAGTGACAGCGTTTCCCTTGGGGATAAACAAGGAGATGGTACAGGAGGGAAGGTGTGATCTCTATACTGGGGGGATCACTCCATTTGAGATGGAATACTTTGAAGATGGGGTAGATGTTCTTCTTACGGAGGTTTCTTCCCCTGATGACAGAGGGTTTTGTAGCTTTGGCCAATCGCTATGGAATAAGAGAAAGCAGGTCGCGGAGGCAGGACTGGTTATAGCTGAGGTGAACAAGAATTTGATTAGGACCCATGGCGACAATTATGTCCATGTTTCGGAAATAGACTATTTTGTAGAGCATGTCTCCTCAGGGGAGGCTCCGGGTGGGACCAGCTTGTTAGGCAAAAAGGTCAAAAAGGAGCCTGACGCTGCTATGAGGCAAATTGCCAAGAACATCTCGGAATTGATGAGGGATGGTGATACCTTCCAGGTCGGCGTCGGCAGAACCACGGAGCCCCTAGTAAGCCTGGGAATACTCGATGGCAAGAATGATATAGGTTATCACTCGGAGGCGACGGTACAGGGGGTAATCAGGTTAGTGAGGGAGGGAGTTATTAATGGGAGATGTAAGACTGTGCGTCCGGGAAAGGCTGTTGTAACTTCCATAGGTGGGGATACAAGGGAGGAAATGCAATGGGTTCATATGAACCCGCGCTTCGAGCTCGTTGATGTTGATTATGTGGAGGATGTAAGAGTTATTGGTGCCCATGATAACTATGTAGCTATAAATCAGGCTGTAGCTGTAGATTTATTCGGGCAGATAACAGCGGAAAGCTTAGGACTCCAATTGTTCAGTAATGCCGGAGGTCAAATACCCTTTCAGATTGGTGCGTTGTTATCTAAAGGTGGACGCGCTATCACGGTGATCCCCTCGACTGCAGAGAATGGGACGGTCTCTCGCATCAGGCCCTTGTTCCCAGAGGGGACAACCGTTACTATACACAAGAATTTAGCTGACCATGTGGTAACCGAATACGGGGTAGCTCGGTTGCGCGGGAAGAGCAGAAGGCAGAAGACTGAAGAGCTAATCAGGGTAGCTCATCCGGACTTCCGTGCCGAGCTTGAAAAAGAAGCCAAGAAGTTATTCTGGCCTTAGAAAATGGCTGACCTTCTCTTCTCGACGGAGCCATAGAAACAAGCGAGCGGCCCCCCAGACGTTATTTTCTTTTCAACGGAGCGTCACTATAGAAATCTTCTCTTTCGCGAATAGCGCCCTTTACCCCCTTTGTCTTCAGCGCCTTTAACATGTTGAACTCACCCGGTTGAAACTGTATGTTGGTCTGCCATGTCTGCTCGGCCATTCCAGCGGTTATGCCGGTCCCCACGCCGCAGATATCGAGTGCCCCCTCGAAGCAGGCTTTGCCGCTTAGTATGGCGTCGTAAGGCTGGCGGCATATCTCATTTGCTACCCTGGCCACCTCTGCGTCCAGCTTATTCAAGGGAACCACCCGGTTGACAAGGCCATATTCCTTAGCTTCCCTGGCCTCGATAGGCCGGCCGGTAAGCATCATCTCTTTCACCCGCTTCACGCCAATGGTATGGAAGAGAAGTACCATATCCACCGGGGACGCTCCGATGTATCGGTAGGTGGGGTCGGTGAACTGGGCGTCTTCACTGGCCACGGTGATATCGCAAAGGCAGGCTATCTGGAAGGCGGTACCGTAGCATTTTCCGTGGACCTGGGCGATGGTAGCCTTAAGACAGGTGCCTATTACCTGGTAGAAACCCCAATAACCGTAAAGCTTCTCCTCCCGTGCATGTCTGTATCTCTGGCTGGGCCTCCGCTCCTTACCCTTATCGTGGTAGGCCTGCCGTATATAGTCCAGGTCCATGCCGGTAGAGAAACAATCGCCGGCCCCTTTGAAAATGACCGCCTTTACGTTGAGGTCTTCTTCGGCGTCGATAACGCGGTCCCTGAGTTCCATGAGGTCGCCAGGGGTGGCCGCATTAAGCTTTTCCGGCCGGTTGAACGTGATAGTGGCTACGTGTCTCTCTTTGTCCACTTCGTAAAGGCAGTATGGTTTATCCGATGGCCCAAAAAATTTCTCATCGGCTATCTCATAGCTTGGTCGCTGATTATTGGACATTGAATCTGCTCCTTTATTCTTTAATTAAGTCCCTCTGGCACTCTGCCTCTCAACTTATGCCTTTCGCACATTCAAAGGACTCGACCTCCAGCGTTCTTTGTTGGCCTCGAGGGCAGCCTTCGTCCCGCCCTTTCTCCCGACAGCAATCAGGTTGAACTCGTCTGGCTCACTACGCATCATATGCGCCAAGACATGTGTGTTTGTTCCCATCGTTGCCATTGTCTGCTTGCCCATGATGCTTAATGCTATGTTGAAGTTCTGCTTGCCGATGTATAGAGAATCAGCGGCCTGTAGTGCTACGAGTTCGGCCAGGTTATTGGTCTCCTCTTCCAGCTTATCCAAGGGCACCACTTTGTTTACCAGGCCGCACTCCAGGGCTTCCTGTGCATCGAGACCGCGCCCGGTGAACATTATCTCCTTAGTCATGGTGAGGCCAATCTTGAGGATCAGCATGACCATGTCCTCGCCCATGGGGCCGATGTACCGGTAGCCGGGGTGCGTGAACATGGCATTATCAGCGGCGACGATGAAGTCGCAGCCCGAGGCAAGTTGAAAATGGCCTCCATAGCAGTAGCCCTGGACCTGGGCGATGGTAATCTTGGGACAATTATGCATTGTCTGGTTGTATCCTCTCCTGCCATAAGCATTTTGCCTGAGCTCAACAATCCGGAATCCCTGGCTTCGCTGCCGCTCCAGCTCTCCGGGCCTGAGTGTATCATCATGTATAATCATACTCACATCTGCCCCCGCAGAGAAATGCTTTCCGGCTCCTTTGAAGATAACAACCTTGACGTCCGGGTCGTCTCCCGCCTTTTGTATAGCCCGCACTATTTGCATATTTTCTTCAGCATCAGCTGTATTGAGTTTATCCGGTTTGTTCCAGGTAATCCGGGCTATCTTTTTTTCCTTATCTACCTCGTATAAACAATAGGGGGGGCGTCCTGGAACCACGCGCTTGTAGTTATACTGTGCCATGGTATTCTCCTTTTCTTGTCCCTCGACATAAGATTTTGGCTCATCGCTATCGCCTTGCTGCCTGAAATCATGCCTTCAAGCATCTAATCTGGTCTTAGTTTACAAGGAAGATGTTGTACCCACCCACCGTGTCCGATACCCTTAGTTTACCGATTACTTCGTGGATGGTTCTGTGCTTGGGCAGACTGCAGAAATGGAGCACAATTCGTTCCAACATAAGATCACTGTAAGGCTGAATCCATTCCTTAGCCATAACCTTTCATCCTCAAAACAAGGTCTTTCTGGCATAAGCTACGGCCAGTTAAATTTGCTAGCGACTTGGTTTATATTATATCAGACCCCACACTGTCTGACAAATGTCTGTGCTGGCTGACCATGGGTGATACTGGGCTATGGATTTTAGTAAGTTCCTCTTCAATATACTCTATTGGGGTAAGATAGCCAAGTGATTGGTGTGGACGATTGAGTTTATATTCGATAAGCCATTCAGTTAGCCCGGGATTGATCTCTTCAGGGTCTAAACATAGATTGGAGTTGTGGGGCTTGATAATGGCTTTCCCTCAGCTTAGCCTATGGATACCCAATTTGATGGGGTGAGATTTGTTTTGACAAGATAACGAGTCTTCGTTTAGGATTAACTTGAAGGAATCTATGGTATGGTCGAAAGCGCTTTGGCCGGGGTAAAGGTTCTGGAGTTTTGCCAGATGGTAGCTGGCCCCTACTGCACCAAGCTGATGGCTGACCTAGGTGCCGAGGTGGTGAAGATCGAAAAGCCGGAATGGGGCGATGAAGCCAGGAGGAGCCCCCCTTTCCTTAACGATATTCCCGATCCTGAAGCGAGCGGGTTTTTCCTTTACCTCAACACCAATAAACTGGGGGTCACTCTTAATGTGGAGAGCGAAACCGGGAAGAAGATATTCAAGGAGCTGGTGAAGGAAACGGACATTCTGGTGGAGGACAAGCCTCCTGGGGCGATGGAGAAGCAAGGATTGGACTATGAGGTTCTCAAGGAACTTAATAGCGGGTTGATCGTGACCTCGATTACCCCTTTCGGGCAAACAGGACCCTATCGGGATTACAAGGCTTACCCACTCAATGTCTTTCAGAGTGGTGGGGAGGGCTATCTCACGCCTGGTGGTGTGGAGAATGTTGGTCGTCCCCCCTTGAAGGCCGGCAGCTTCCTCGAAGAATATGATAGCGGGTGGAATGCAGCTATAGCCGCCATGGGCGCACTTTACTGGAAGAAAAGCTCTGGATTGGGGCAGTCCATAGATGTCTCCAAACAGGAATCATCGATGTCCCTCAATAGAATGGATGTTATAGTCAGGTATGCTAATGAAAGAAAGCTTCTCACCAGGGCCCAGCAAGGGGTTCCATACGGCGGGATTCTGCCCTGTAAGGATAACGATTACACCGTATTTGTAACCTGGCAGGAGCGGCAGTGGGAGAGAATGGTATCAATGATGGGAAACCCTGACTGGGCGAAGGATGAGAAGTTTAAGGACCACGCTGGTCGGTTTAAACATGGCGAGCTGCTCAATGCCTTTCTACTAGAATGGCTGATAAATTATACCAAAGACGAGCTTTATCATATGGGGCAGGCCAATGGCATCCCCTTCGGCATGGTTAATACCACCAAGGATTTACTTGCTTCTGAGCACCTGAAGGAAAGGGGGTTCTTTGTAGAAATCGACCATCCCCGGACGGGGAAAATCAAATACCCCTCAGCACCCTACAAATTTTCCCAGACCCCATCGATATTGAATCGCCCTGCACCATTGCTTGGCGAGAACAACGATGAAATTTATTGCGGGCGTCTGGGTTATAGCAAGGGAGAGCTGGTCAAGCTCAGAGAGGCGGGGGTAATTTAAAGGAGCCTTTGAATTCATGGATATCTTGGCTGGAGTAAGAGTGCTGGATTTTACCGCGCATGTGGCGGGACCACAGGCAACGATACTATTGGCATATATGGGGGCAGAAGTAATCAAGGTCGAGGGCAGGGCATATGCAGATGTACTTAGAACTACCGCTGGGATTGCTGGCATAGGCACGGAAAAAACGGCTGTGGGCATGTTTAACAGCATGAATGCCGGCAAGTTGGGCATAACTCTTAATCTCACCCACCCCAAAGGAGCGGAGCTGGCGAAGAGGCTGGTCAAGATAAGTGATGTAGTGGTAGATAACTTCAGGGCTGGTGTAATGGACAAGCTTGGCCTGGGTTATCCGGCTTTGAAGGAAGTTAAACCCGATATCATAATGCTCTCCGCCTCAAGCCACGGGGCAACCGGCCCTGAAAGCAGGTATAGTGGTTTTGCGGTAACCATGGGCCCGCTCAGCGGGCTTTCTCATGTAACAGGTTATCCGGGAGGGCCACCGACGATTCTAAGGAACAGCGTTGATTCTAGAATTGGCAATGCGGCTGCCTTTGCTATCCTCGTTGCCCTTAATTATCGGCAAGAGACTGGAAAGGGCCAATTTATAGACCTCTCTGGCAGGGAGGCGCTCAGTTGTAGTATGGGCGAGGTCATCATGGACTACGCCATGAATGGCAGGGTTCAATCTCGCAATGGCAACCGAGATGATATTATGGCTCCCCATGATTGTTACCGTTGCAAGGGTGAGGATAAGTGGGTTAGCATTGCTGTCTCAAATGATGAAGACTGGGAAGCTTTGTGCCAGACCATAGGGAATCCAAAGTGGACCAAAGAAGAAAGATTCTCCGCTCAATTCAGTCGATGGCAGAACCAGGAGGAGCTGGATCGGCTAATTGAGGAGTGGACTATAAATCATACCCACTATGAGGTGATGGAAGTCCTCCAAAGGGCAGGGGTAGCAGCAGTGGTCTCCTTCAGCAACGAGGACCTCTTCAACGACCCGCATTGCCGGGAGCGAGAATATCTTGTTACCGTTCAACATCCGGAGGTGGGACAGCTGTGTGCACTTGCCCCACCCTGGAAACTGTCTGTCACTCCAGGAAGGGTTACTGGACCGTCACCGGTGCTTGGTGAGCATAATGAGCATGTCTTTGGGGAGCTACTGGGAATGTCCCAGGACGAAATTGCCAGACTGGTGGATGAGGGGGTCTTCGAGTAATCTGGCGCTCATAAAATTCAAATTTCGCCATTGACAAGGCAGTGGGAGTAGAACTGTACTCTTTTCTCAGACTATTGTTCTCAGAAGGCGATCACCAGGTCAGTCGAAATTGAAAAGCCCCAGTTCTATCTCCTTTTCTATCGTATTTTCTCCTCTAGGTCCATACTGGGGTCCACGAGCTTCCATGAGCACCCTCATTATCTCTCCGGCAGTTATGTAGGTTTTCACGGCCTCGATCATAGGGGGCATCATGTTGACTTTTTCTTTGAATGCCTCATACAACATCTTCTTTGCCTGTTCCACCTTTGCGTTGTCCCTTTCCCTTCGAACTTTGTTCAAACGTTCTATCTGCTTCCGGTACATGGCATTGTAATCGAAGTCTACTACTTCGGGGACAAAGGTTGATAGCTGGTCCCTTTCGTCCATCATATGCTCATTTACTCCGACAACTATTCTCTTCTTGGTATCAATTTCCTTCTGTCGTTTGTAGGCAGCCTCCCTCTTTTGTGGT
>Ga0114922_10004290_pt1 | contig 13228 bp, 12 predicted proteins | sample AartaG_FD_100975 | JGI IMG/M metagenome (GOLD analysis project Ga0114922, IMG submission 100975) | Deep subsurface microbial communities from Aarhus Bay to uncover new lineages of life (NeLLi) - Aarhus_00045 metaG | ecosystem: Environmental > Aquatic > Marine > Oceanic > Sediment | place... | reverse complement strand
CTCCTCTATCAACTTGAACGCATGAACAACGCCATCATAATCCGCTACATCCGCAATGATCGGATCTTCCAGTCCCGGCAATTCTTTTTTTATTGTCTGGCAACTGCTTTTATCGCGGTCCATGATGATGACTTTTGCTCCTTCCTCTAGGAAACGGTTGGCTGTGGCTTTTCCGATTCCCATTGCTCCACCGGTAATCAAAATCCGCTTGCCTTTCAATCCCTTCATTTTGGCCTCCTTAAAAACTTAGGCACATGTCCCCTATTTAAGCGGTGAATTTTTTCCCATCCTTCTTGCAAATAATTTGGGCCACGTTTCTTCCGGACAATAAGGCTGGCGGAAGCCCCCCTCCCGGTTGAACCCATTGGCCGATCAAATAAAAATTTTTCAAACCAGGTAGCGTTTTTTTCATCTGAAGCATCATGGTTCCTGGCCCTGGTTGCCAACCCTCAAAACTTCCTCTCCAGTTATTTGTATATCTGATTATTGATGCAGGAGTGGAAACATCTATTACCTCAACCTTCGACTTAATGTCTCCGAAACGCTCCTCCAAAACCTCAATTACCTCTGTTGCAATTCTTTCCTTTTCCTTCCTATATGTCTGCATATCGGTTTTTCTGAGATCCACCCAATATTGATAGTTGTATGTGCCAAACATCACAGTAAGGCTGGTTTTTCCATCAGGCGCGAAAGTCGGATCAAAATTGAATATCCTGACACTGAGATTTTTATAACTAATGCTGTCATCCACAATAATTGGCTTTTTTAGCGGAAAAACCAGTGACGAAGGTTCATTTTCAAAGGTTCTTGCCACTCCCAGGGAAACAAACACAAGCGAAGGGAAAACCTTCAGTGTTTTGTTTTTTCCGCTGTAATAATCTTGAATTCTTTTATCGATATATTTCCCGTCCAACATTTCATAAATTGTGCTGTATCCATCCGCTGCAGAGATCACAATATCCGCCATATGGGTATCACCGTTCTTAAGTTTCACTCCTTTTGCACATTCGTTTTCTTCAATGACCTTTTCTACTCTTGAGTTGTAAAGGATTTTTCCTCCGAGATTAAGATACTTTTCTTCGATCAACTTAGCAAAATTGAGAGAACCGCCTATGGGATAGCCGGCCGATTTCTTATGCATACTCACAAGTGTCATAAGAAGAAAAAATATGGAGCTTTCGGGCAAAAACATTTCTAAGATAGCTCTCCTGAGCAGAGGACTTTTGCACTTACTTGCAAACTCTTTTGCCGTAATTTTTTCCCATTTTCTGAATTCTTTGAAATAAGGAAGCATTTTGATCGTCATTTTCAATCCATCGATCGGGTTCATCATTTCTGGGGCCTTATCTAAAGACATGTTAAAAGGTAAAAATTTCCTTATTCCCCCGATAAATTCAGCGATGAGATCATTATCTTCAGGTGCAACTGCCTTCATCTCTTCTTCCAATCTGTCTACATCCGTAAATATACGGAGTGCTTGGCCTTCAATGTCCTCAATTTGAAAATATATATCAGAGTCTACAAATTCAAGTTTTTCCATGTCAATGAGTTCATCCCAGAGACTATAGAAACTATCAGAAGGAGTTGAGCCGACAAGCCAGTGGATACAGAAATCGAATGTGTATCCCTTTCTTTCCCAGGCTGTGCACAAACCTCCAGAAACATTGTGCAGTTCAAAAATTTCCGTGTCATAACCATTCATCTGAAGATAGCTACCTGCACATAAACCTGAAATTCCAGCGCCTATGATGATGACTTTTTTACTGTTCATTGGTAAAACCTCCTCTACAATATTATATCATTCGAATAATCAAATATTGAATAATGGTCGCGTTAATTATCCCCTTTTCCCAGAAGCCGTATCGAGAGCCTGAATGAACTCTTCCGGCTTTTGGGTTCCTATGAGCAAGCGCTTTCCATCTAGAAACTCGAATTGCACTCCCCTATTGCCACTTATGTTGTATGCTTTGCCGTTTTTTCCATACCGTATGCCATAGCCCCCATATTCTTTCAAAGCTGAATACGTTCGGATCTCATATGTTTTTATTTCTATGTACGATATTTTATGAGAATGGAATTGGAGAGGAAAAAACCGCACATACAATCCATCATTCCGGACATCCGTAGCCAGTTTCAAGGAATAAAAAAAGATCGGGAACAAAACACCAAAAATAACCCAGATCATGATCATCACGGGATCCGGAGCAGGATTGTTTCCAAAAGGCTTTTTTAATACGATTTGCTGGACAGCTCCATACCAGGCGATTCCTGCTACAAACAAAATCAATAAACATACCCACCACTGGCGGAATCTCTGGACTTCAGTAAAGATCGAATAACTTGCGTTCAATTCATTCCTTCTCTCGATCCAGTTTTCTTAAATGAACCTGGCTACAACGACGCCGGTATGGGCCATTTCCACATCATGTCGATCGATTTCCTCGAGCTTATGTTTTTGGATAAAGGACCTTAATCCTCCTTGTTTCAAAAAATGACGGCCATTATCAAAATGTTCCTTGCCAGCCAATCGTTCGATACCGTATGTATAAAGACTTGCCATTCGTGATTTTTTGTTCCAGGGAGGTTCAAAATCGACAAAAACGATCTTGCCATCGGGACTCAAAATCCGCCTTACTTCCTGGAGCATTTTGTTGCGTGTTTCCGGAAACTTATCATGAAGTGCGTAGGATAAGATTGCCCCTCTTACACTGGCATCTTTTACTGGGACGTTTGCCGCATCGGCACACATGAACGGAATATGAGGATATTTCGAGAGTGCGTAATTGACCATTCCGACGTCTAAATCCAACCCATACACACCCTTTCCGTTCCTTATGATCCGAAAACACTGCACACCTGTTCCACAGCAAATATCCAGCACAGGATAAAGCTCATAGCGTGAGATGAAATGTACTACCTGTTTTTTTATGTTTTTCAGAGGGGATTCCAACGCCCAATCATATAACAAGCCGCCAATGTAGAATCTTCTCAAAGGAATATTGCCCTTTATTTCTTTGTTTCTGTGAAAAAAAACGCGTCCCCGTCTTCAGGCTCCTTCGGGTCATGGACAGGTTCCCATGCAATATACACGGGATTTTCATGGCGGAGCAGATTAAGCACATCGGCAAATTGATCGCCTCGCGCAAAATAGAATATTTTCCCCTCTGAAAAATAGGGCTCTGGTACTTCGTGTCCAGGTTTTGCGAATACAGCTTGAGCGATTTCTTTCCCTTCGGAATACAAATAAATGCACCGGTCTCCCCATCTTGTCCGGCTCCCCTTACTGTCATTTCCAAATATCTTTACAGAATAAGAATCAATCTTAAAGCTCGTTGCAGCCATGGATGATCCTCCCGCTAAAATCCCCTGTTTTTTTGCTCATGATCCAACAACCATTCCTTTTTCCACAATCCCCCTCCGTATCCCCCCAGTGTCCCATCGTGAGCAATAATGCGGTGACAAGGGATGATGATAGCGATATTATTCCTTCCGTTGGCGCTACCCACCGCACGGAAAGCTTTTTTATTCTTGATGGCTACAGCAATATCTTTGTAAGAAGCTGTTTTTCCATAAGGAATTTTTATAAGCTGATTCCACGCTTTTTTCTGGAAGTTCGTTCCCTCTAATAGTAATGTTAGTGAAAATTCCTTTCGATCTCCCGTAAAATACTCATTTAGCTGTTGAACACATTCCTTTAATGGTAATGGAATGGCAGGATCGGGATCACTCTTGTTCTCCACAAAATGGACCCCGGATATTCCCTGTTCTGTCCCCCTAATTTCTAGTATTCCTATCGGTGAGTTGTAATATGTTTTGTAATGCATTTCATGCTAGCTTATAGCATAGCTCGATTCGTAAATCAATAATGGGCCCAATAAAATGGATTTTTCTTTTTTTAAATTTATTTTATAATAGGGCATCCGTTATTTGGAGGATATTCTATTGAGTAGATCAGCATTATTCGTTTGTTCACTTTTTTTTCTTTGTATCACCTCTCCCCTATTTTCTCAGCAAGAACCGTTCTGTGATCAAATCGCATCCTACTCAATGAATGTTGAGCTCGACACGACAGTAAAAACAATAGACTGCACAGAACTATTGTCCTGGACAAACACATCAAAGATGCCCACAGATGAACTCTGGTTTCACCTCTACTGGAACGGATTCCAGAATAACATGAGTGATTTTTTACAGGAAGGGACACAGAGATGGGGGAGAATTGTCCGCCAAAACAAAAAGGAAGATTGGGGTTACTGCCGAGTGGAGGCCATAAAAATCGTCGGAAATGAGAGTTTCCCAGAGGCCAACCTCATGCCCACTATGCTATTCCGCCATCCCGACGATGATAACATGCTTGATCAGACTGTTTTTTCTGTGGAGCTTCCCAAACCCATAGAGCCTGGCCAAACCATCGATTTGGAAATCATCTTCCACTCCAAAGTGCCGCGGCCGATTCACCGGACAGGCGGACATAAGGATTATTATTTTATTGCCCAGTGGTTTCCCAAAATCGGTGTATTTTATGAGGGAAATTGGAATTGCCACCAGTTCCACGCCACGACAAATTTTTTCGCTGATTTCGGAACCTATGATGTCCGGATTACTCTTCCTTCCTCCTATATCATCGGTGCTACCGGAGAACACCGTGATAAAATCGATAACAGGGATGGCACGACGACCCACCATTTTTTCCAGCACAGTGTCCATGACTTTGCCTGGACGGCCAGCCCTGATTACTTGGAATATATCGAGGATTTCGAATTTGCTCCCGGAAAATACACAGAGATCACGATCCTTCTCCAGCCATACCACAAAAATCTCAAGGACAGATACATGAATGCAGTGAAAAATGCCGTTAAGTACTGCAGCCAATGGTACGGCGATTACCCCTATACCTCAGTCACCTGCGTCGATCCGGCCTATAACAGCCGTTCCGGTGGGATGGAATACCCGACTCTTTTCACAGGAGGAACATATTTTCTCAGCCGCAAGGGGATATCCCGTCCCGAAGGAGTGACCATTCATGAGTTTGGGCACGGCTATTTCTTCGGATTGGTGGCAACCAACGAATTCGAAGATGCCTGGATGGACGAAGGATTCACCTCCTTTCTAGATTCTGAAGTTTATTATGAAGCCTATGGCCGTACTCTTTATTCCCGTTCCTATTTCAACATACCTTTTGTATTCAAAGGCGTCTCTATGCCGATCGAATCGAGCGGAATCTCCCGTCATCGGAGAACCTATAATATTGATAATATGCAGAATTTCACCTGGAATTTCATGGACAGAAACAGCTATGGGGCCAATTCCTACGCCAAGGCAGAACTGATGTTGAGGAGCTTGAAAAGATACATGGGAAAAGAGGTTTTTGCCGAGATGATCAAGGACTACTCCAAGCGCAACTGGTTCAAACATCCACGGCCCAAAGATTTTTATGCGACTGTGGCTGAATTTGCCGGACAGGATATGTGCTGGTTTTTAGACCAATTTATCTATGGATCGGGAAAGCTGGATTATGCCCTGGGAAACATCACGAACAGAAAAGAAAGACGACAGCGGGGCTGGTTTAATGATGAATTTATAGAAGGTGAAAAGAGTGCACCTCCGACAGATCTTTATCAATCCGAAGTGTTGGTCCGGCGTCTTGGCGAAGTCCAAATCCCTGTGGACGTGCTCATCAGGTTTGAGGATGGTCTTGAGATAAAAGAAATATGGGATGGTCGATACCGATGGAAAAAATATACTTATGAAACGTCCTCTAAAGTTAAGTCAGCTGTCGTCGACCCTAAATTCAAACTAGTCGCAGATATAAACCGGACAAACAACAGCTATCTTGTGAAGCCAAACAAACTAGCCCCTATCAAATGGACGACAAAATGGCTGGCATGGCTCCAACATGCAATGGAATTTTTCTCGCTGTTCGGCAGTTGAGTTTTAAAAAGGCTGGCCGTATCTCCTTTCCTTTCAGCGATTATCCATTTCCAGAGAGGATTGGCAGGAAAAAACCAGAGATAATGACATACCAAAACACATAAAATTTGACTTTTTACGTTTATGGTTTCGTTTCAGTGCTCCTATATGAACTTTAGGGTACTCCCTGAACTTTTTTGAACAGCGCACTTTCCTCATTTGATATAATTTTCCCAAGTTGATATTAATTATTTAAGTTTCCTAGCAAGGAAATATCCATCAGGATCACACACTTCTCTTAATATTCTCAAGTCTTCTTATGTTGGTTCTTCATGTTGACCTCCTTACTTATCCATTAAATTTTTCTACTTCTTTCAAAGACTTATAAAGACAGACGTCTGTTCATATACTAATTAGCAATCTTCATACCACATAGATAATCTTAATGATAACAATGGATTACGGTATTCAACGGGAGGATGAAGTGAGGAAAATTTCCCTACCGCAGGGAAGATATTCCGCACATGAAGATTTGACGTGGAATATTAGACTGAATAGCGATTCGTTAGTTCCAAATATGCGAATAAATCCCTCTAATTTACAGAACACTGTAATGGGAATAAATTATAAACCGATGGAATCCCGGATAAACTCTTTTGTAAAGTTGATATGGGGAATATTTATTTCTGTTCAGATGCGTACATAAGTTTTTCGATAATAGACATATGGAGTTGAATAAGCATTCGAAAATCCCATGGGATAATATTGGCATGTTTTTTGCTGATTACAATAGGGAATGTACATTAAATAAAGGAGATTTTTATGAAAAAATATGATGTCGTAATAATCGGAGGAGGGCCCGCAGGTGTTACCTGTGCTATTTCTGCACACAATTTCTATCCGTATAAAAGCATTGCGCTTATACGAAAAGAACAGATATCGCTCATTCCTTGTGGTATACCCTATACTATGCACTCTCTAGATACAGTCGATGATGATATCCTCCCCGATAAATTGATCGATCAAGCAGAAGCCGACCTGATTATCGACGAAGTTATAGATAAAGAAGGCAAAACACTTAAGCTTAAAAGCGGCGAAGAGATAGCTTATGATAAATTGGTCCTGGCAGTTGGTGCTACTCCGGTCAAACCTCCTATTTTCGGCATAGAAAAAAAAGGTATTTTTCTTGTGAAAAAAGACCGGGAATACTTAGTTGACATGAAAACCTATTCTCGGAATTCTGAAAACATCGTTATCATTGGAGGCGGCTACATCGGCGTCGAAATGGCGGATGAGTTTTTAAAAGCCGGGAAAAAAGTCACACTTGTGGAAATGATGAATGGCATCTTTCCTGCGACTATGGACCAGGAATTCGGTGCTCGAGCGCAGCAAATTCTTGAGGATGCGGGAGCAACTATTCTAGTCGGACGCAGAGTTGAATCCATACTTGGCAATGACACTATCTCGGGAACACGGTTGGATAATGGAGATGAGATTCCCGCCGATATGGCCATTGTTTCCATCGGAGCCAAACCTGTACTATCAATGGCCAGTAAATTCGGACTGGCCGTCCATCCCAATCATGGCATATGGGTTAATGATTATTTACGCACATTTGATAAAGATATTTTTGCAATTGGCGACTGCGCTGCAAAATATGACTTTTTTTCTGGTGAATTTTCCAATATCATGTTGGCTTCAACAGCTATGGCAGAAGGGCGCCTTGTCGGCTCCAATCTATTTGAGATCAAAGTGATGCGAAAATTCCTCGGTGTGCTGGGATCATTTTCCACTAAAATCGGCCAAACTGCATTCGGGGCAAGCGGGTTGACCGAACAAAAAGCTAAAGAAATGAATATGGACTACACAGTGGGGCAAGCCACAACGATCGACCGACATCCTGGAAAATTACCAGGTGCTTCCAAGCTACACATCAAACTCGTCTTCTCACGCTATTCACACACCCTTTTAGGAGCACAACTGTATGGAGGGGACTCGGTTGGAGAACTCGTCAACATGTTTTCAGTAATGATCCTCAATAAGATGACGGATATGGATATCGATAATCTTCAAATCGGAACTCATCCCATGTTATCGCCTTCTCCCCTTGCTTATCCAGTGATCAATGCATCCGTAGATGCCATAAAAAAATGGTACGAGTACAAGCCAAAAAAAGAAGATAAGTAAACCAGATCACGGTAACCATTGTAAAACCGGAACATTTATCATCCAGTTCAGCAACATCTCAATTGCCCTTCTACCTTCATGCAGATGTCCGTGGTCCTAGCCATCTGGTATGACTCCAACATGCGATGGAATTTTTCTCGCTTTTTGGCAGTTAAGTTTTAAAAAGTTTGGCTGTATCATCCTGGAGCAGAACCCACAGTTCGTAAACCCCGATAAGCGTACCGATGGGTATAAACATAAGATCCATAACAGCGATGACAAGAATGAGAACTCTGGCCCAAGGCCTTCGCTTGAGCAGTCCGAATCCCCCGATGATTTCCGGGATAGATGTCAGGATTAAGAAACAGGCTATGGCTACACCAACAATCGTGGTTATCGTCAGGGCCTGAGGATCATGTGAGATAATTCCTGCACCGACAAGGACAATAAAAAGAACGAGGCCGATAAAAATACCTAAAAAGCCAAAAGCAATGTTTATCACCGCTACGAACGTGACATGTTTTTCCATCTTCCCCTCCTTTCTAAAGGCCAAGTTTATTATTTGTGTATTTCGTAATCAGCAAATTCCTCAGCTCTTTGTACATTTTAACAGTCCTTTCCATACTGGATCGCGTGTAATCGGTCAAATACTTCTTGGCCAATTCCGGATTCTTCTTGAATAGCTTGAGTGCTTCCTGATCGATAGACCCGGTCTTGGCGAAAAATTCTCCTTCCAACGGATCTCTTACGGCTCGAAGATCCTTGATGGCATGTTGCCACCTCAGATATAAAAGATTATCCACAAAATCGATAGCCCATCTTGCCGAATCCTCGCTGAATCGATCTGGATCATACGTTTTATACAATGGCGAAATTTCTTGGACTCCCGTATAGATGGGCACATAGGTGCTGACATGCTGATTATCCAGATAAAACCAGTAGATGCCGCCGATTTCTGGAGGAAGCCAGCCGCGCAGTTGAGCCACCATCCCATATCCACCCCTTGAGACCATCCGGCGCCAGGTGATATCTAAAAGCTCCCGTGTATCCCGCGTGGGAAATGGCGTGGTTAGCGGACTTTTTTTCATGCCTCCTTTTCCATCAGGCACCATCCAATCCGAGTCCGCAGTCATATCGTAAATCGTTCCTTCATAAACAGACCTTTGGAATTCGATCACATCTTTCACTGATAACTTCTTCTCAGGCTTCACAGAGAAAGGATAGGTCGAGAGAGGCTCTAAGTACTGGTGATAAGCATCATAACTCTTAAAAGGCGTGTTAAGTCTCTTATCGGGCCATTTGTGCTGAGGGGCAAACGTGCTGAAGAAAAGCCAAAAGCGGCTAGTGGCCCACTCTCTGGGTGTAGGAGAATAGGCTTCCTGCCAAATAAACGGCTTTTTATCTTTGGGATCGTACCAGCCGTATTTTATGGCAACCTCTTTATAATTCTTCGAAGCCATGAAATAATCCGGTTGGGCAAGATCGATTTCCTTGATGATACTCCAGTTCGGCACAACAGTCACATGGTCATCAGGGACTCTTTGAGCAGCCCAGATTGCTCCCAGCTCGCCGCTTCCAGGCTCCCAATCCTTTCCGACAGAAAAAACCTCCAAAACCCATGCTTCTTCGGTATCTGCAATGCATAGAGCTTCCGATTCAGGACCGCAGGAAGGCAAAAATCCATACTTTTCGATAAGCGATGTGATCAATGTGATGGCTCCCCTTGCTTTTTTACACCTTTGAAGCGCAAAAAGCGTAGCCTGCTCAATCGTCATAATCTGTTTACCTGAGTCGATGTCAACCTGCAACTCTGACCTCTGACTCAATGTACTTTCGCCTATGGCCAGTTGATGCTCATTGATGTGGGGATAACCGGTGTGAAAATATTTGTATGTTCTGGCCACTTGAGGAATGGAGCCGATAACTTTCCCGTACTCGTGTAATGGTTTCTTAACATCCTGAAGCCCATAATAAACCGGTGCCGCGGTTCCTTGTTTAAAGGTCTGCGCAGGAACCACATGAACACGGCACTCCGAACAACACCCGGTATGAGAAGTGATCACAGATCCATCCACAGAGGCATCTTTCCCTACGATAATATCTGTGCAGGTATCTTTGTTATAAATCAAATCCTGATCGATAGGGCCACTTTCGGCATACTTGAAAACATCAAGGCCCGCAAGGAGAAGGGCTCCTAATCCTGCAGCAATCAAATATTTGGTATATTTCATCTTTCACTCCTTTAAGACAGAATTTTGTCTTGGATAGAAACTATACTTAACTAAAATAGATTGGTCTGATTTCCGTTTAAATCTTTTATATTTAATGTTTTATGAGCTTGAGTAATTCTTTTTTATTGCGAATGCCAGTCAGAATATTGGCGAAAAGTTTTTCCATTTCTTTGTCGCTGTAGTCGCTACGGTTAATTTCCAAATCATGTTCTTTTATACTGCATTGGACCAGCTTTGTATCTTTGGCAAAACGGACAAATCTTTTGCCCTTATCTTTGGAAAAATAAGTGACTTGAACGGTCATTTTCAAGTTCAATCCATCATTGTACCTCATAACGACAATGTGTTCTTCCTTATTGTCTTCCCGTCCGTCCAGATCCATCCAGAACTCTCTTTTGATCAGATCAGGATCTTTATTTATTCCAAATTGCAATACTTCGTCGTGTATATCTTTTAGAAGTTTTTGGTGGTGAGGTACTGTTTTTGCGTTTGCTTCGAAAGGATAAAAAAGAAAAAACAAAGTCAATACAAACAAACCTTTAAGTGTCCTCCTCCCGAAATTTCTTATAAGGATCATTTGCAAGCAAAATTATACATCAAACAAAAAATAAAATCCTGCAATTGACCCGAATAATTCAGGTTAATTAACCTGGACTATTCAAAAGCCGATAAGTTCTGCGTGGCTTGTGAAGCCTAGATCGGGTAAATAATTCAGAGCAGTTGGATCAGGGTGAGTATCCAGTTAACTCCAAATAAAACCGCTAACAATATGATACCTCTGTTCAAAAAAGAATCAAACCGTAAAAAACGGATTCCCAGTATCGGAAAAAGCAGTACTGCCAGGCGGAATAGGAACTGTAAAGCAATATAAAAAAGTGTGACCAATCCCAATCTATGATACTCCAGGCTTTTGGCCACATCCCCATGCATGGCAGACACCATAGACCGGAGTAAACCACAGCCTGGACAAGGAATGCGGGTCACACTCCGGAACATACATATGCCTGGAAGCGGGATACTGCCGATTTGAACACAAGGACTCCCATTTTTTGGTGGCGTTAGAATGAGCCCCCCCGATAAAATGCTAAAACAGATGATAAAAATCACCAGATTGGGGAGAAAATTGCGTTTCATAAAAAAAGAATATCAGAAAAAAGTAGATGCGACCTAGTGAAAGGCCTCTTTAACTTCGGGCCTCAACAGGACAACAAGGGCCCATATTCCGATCGGAAGTCCAAGAATACAACAGGGACTAATGCAAGGGATCATCGCGACAATGCTCGCGGCAAGGCTCAGTTCCCATTGTCTCAACTCTTTCATCTTGAGAGCGGCAAAGATGATAAACGCCGCCACAGCTATTTCGATGATGGAGCTGCCTACTCCAATGGATCCTTCCCAGAATTCCACATAGCGCTCAGGGATTTCTTCTCTGATGAACGGAGCTATACCCATGCCAACAATGCTTGCGATCAAACCTAAACCTGCAAAGAAAGCCCCGATAATTCCGGTGACCAACAATCCTGTTGCTGGACCTGAGACCTGGCGAGAAGCATTACTGGCTACGATTTGAGGAGTTTGTGCTTCGCTCATGATACCCTCCAATATTAAAGTAAAAAGATTCTATGCAATAAGATTTTTAAAGTCAAACTTACTGGATTATTTGTCCAGCCTGGATTATTCATGAACATGATTTGTTTCAACAGGGTATCAAATCTATGTGATTTGAAATCAGGGACATGTACCGATTTTCTGAAATCGGTAACGTGTCCCTTGATTTCATGCTTGCACATGAATAATTCAGGGTAACCAGGATAATTTATGAATTATCCAAGCTAGTAGGCTTTCCCTTGAAAAAGTCCTTAGATTTTTTAATAATATTTTATCCTATGGATTCTCTACAGCGCACATTATCGCTAGCCAAACGCGGTCTAAGAAATCAGCTCACAAAAAGACCCTTTTGCATTTCCTTCGAAATCACACATTCTTGCAATGCCAAGTGCAAACACTGCCATCTCCATGGCTATGTGGAAGAAGAACAGGCTTCTCCCGAAAAACTCGGTGAAATCTGCAAAGAGCTCAGTCCAGTAGTCGCTCAAGCCTCAGGTGGAGAGCCTCTGCTGCGAAAAGATCTTGAACAGATCATCCAGGCATGGAGGATTCCAAATAGGGCACCGTTTATCGTTGTTACTACCAATGCAACATTATTGACACGGGATAGATACCAAAGTTTACTAGAAGCAGGTGTGGATGAATTTTCGATTTCTTTGGACTACCCGGACGATCGACACGACGAGTTCCGGGGTGTTCCTGGACTTTTCAAGAAAATTGAAAAACTCATCCAATCCTTGGATACCCAAAAGGATAAATCCATCTCTCTATGTTGTGTGATCCAGAGCGATAATTTCCGGTCGCTGCCCCAAATGGCGGAGCTTTCCAATAAATGGAATGTCCGGCTTAATTTCAGCGCGTACAATACCCTTAGAACTCACGACAAAAGCTTTATGTTGTCCAAGGATGACATAGAGGAGTTCAAAGAAATCATCCATGTTCTGTTAAAAATGCAGAAAAAACAAAAAAATATCCGGACGCCCAAAGATGTTTTTTTGAAAATGATCAAATATTTTGAACAGGATTTTATTCCCCGGTGCAGGACGGGTGAAAAATTTTTTAACGTGAATCCCAACGGGACCATATCCCCCTGCGGCCTGATCATAACCGATTATAAAACCAAAGAGGAATTTATCAAAGACTTTTGCAAAAACAATTCATGTGTATATTGTTACACGAGTCTCCGTGCCAACACGGAAAGGCCGTTTTTATATGTCGCTTGGGAACACCTCAAGTTTATCTTGGCAAATTAAAATTAACCTGACTGCTAAAACTTGACCTCCTTGGGGGCTTTAATGGATTTTATGCCGTTG
>Ga0114922_10004289_pt1 | contig 13231 bp, 13 predicted proteins | sample AartaG_FD_100975 | JGI IMG/M metagenome (GOLD analysis project Ga0114922, IMG submission 100975) | Deep subsurface microbial communities from Aarhus Bay to uncover new lineages of life (NeLLi) - Aarhus_00045 metaG | ecosystem: Environmental > Aquatic > Marine > Oceanic > Sediment | place... | reverse complement strand
TGACTAACAAGTGCTCCAGCTGGGCAAACTACAGTACAATTACCACAAGCCACACAACCCGCACTTTCAAAACTGCCACCATCTGGTGTCGAAGGATATCCATCAAATTTACCTTTCTCAATAGAAAGAACATTACATACTTGAATATCACTAGTAACTCTAACACAAGCACCACATTTAATGCAGTTTTCGTAATTTAGTGAAAAGAATTCATTCGATTCATGCAATTCTACTGTTTTCTTTTCCTTTTCCACAGATTCATCCAGGAATTTCTCTTCCCACATTTTAATCCTACAATTCTGTCCTGAAGCACAAATTACACAATCACCAGTGTGAAGTTTTGCAAATTTAGTGATTAGTGCTGTTCTAGTTCTTGTAATCCTTTCAGTATCAGTTTTGATAATTGCGTTTGGTTTAGCAAGTTCCTTGCAAGATGCTACAGTTTTTGATGCATCACCAATTGTTTCTTCAACAACACAAACCCTACATTTTGCTGCAGGATCTAAAGCAGGATGATGACATAATGTGGGTATCTCTATACCATTCCTTTCAGCTATAGAATGATAAGTCTCATCAGATCTACATTCGATTTCTTTGCCATCAATTGTAATCTTAATAATTTCTCCGTTTGACATGATTTTCACATAGTTAAGTGATTATTTTGATAATGATTGTGTTACTAAAAATAAAAATTTACAAAAGTCTTTCGCTATCATATTTCACAACTACAAATAATAAATTCTTTAGCTTTTAAAGTGATTTAATTATAATATATTAGACTGGATGTGATAGAGTGTGAAATCTTTACCAAAGAAGTGGTCAGATAAAGAAATCGAGTTTTTAAAAAAGAATCTAAATCTAACAGATAAGAAGATTGGAGAAAAACTTGAAAGATCACTTTATTCCGTTAGAGGAAAAAGAATAGCACTTGGTTTTAAAAAAATAGATGCAACAGTAAAACATTCGATAGATATAGATTTCTTCAAGAAATGGTCTCCAAATATGGCATATATTCTCGGTTTCATATTTGCAGATGGTTTTATTAGAATAAGGAAAAATGGTTCAGTATTAACAATAGGTCAAAGAAGTCCTGCAATATTAAAAAAAATAAACAATGCTATGGGTAGTAACTATCCAATAAAAAAAGAAATTTCTAGAGAATATTATAGAATTGCAATAAGTAGAAAGGAGATTGTGAATTCCCTAATTGAGCTAGGAGTTGAAAACAGGAAATCAAAGAAAATGAAATTTCCAAACTTACCAAAAATCTATTTTTGGCATTTTCTCAGAGGGTATTTTGATGGTGATGGTCATGTGTCTATTGTTAAAAACTTTCCAGTTGTAGGTTTTACAAGTGGAAGTCTAGATTTTCTCAAAAGAATAAAAAAAATACTTGAGATTCACCATAAAATTCCTTGTTCTCTACACATACAACAGAAGAAATACTATGGACTTAATATACTTAGTCAGGAAAAAAGAAGATTTTTCGAGAACCTTTATGAGAATGCTGAACTCTTCCTTGAAAGAAAATATGAAATTATTTACACTTTCTATAGAGAAAAGGAACAAACAAAAAGAAAATGTAAACGATGTGGAATAATTATTGGAAACTATTTATCGAAAAAGAACTACTGTAATCCATGTAAAAGGGAAGCTAGACTGGAAAGCTATAGAAGATACGATATCAAAAGGAATAGAAGAAGAAATTAATCCGTTTTTCTAATTTCACAATCTAGAATACTGTAAATTTTTATACTTTAATTGATGTTGTAACTTACCTTTCAAACTTAATATTGAAGGTTAGTATTATGTTAACAACGGACCATACATTGTATTTTGCTGATGCAAGGGATTTAAGTTTTTTAAGTGATGAATCCGTAAATCTTGTGGTTTCGTCGCCCCCATACTGTATGATTCAGATCTGGGATTCTGTTTTTTCTCAACTTAATCCTGAAATTAAGATTGCTTTAGACAATGAAGATGGGAATTTAGCATTTGAGTTAATGCATCAAGAGTTAGATAAAGTCTGGAATGAAGTATACAGGATTTTGAAAACAAATGGAATTGCATGTATTAACATAGGAGATGCAACAAGGAGCGTAGGAAAAGACTTCAAATTATATTCATCTCATTCCAGAATAATATCTTATTTTTGTAAGATAGGTTTTCAATGTCTCCCACTTATTATATGGACTAAACTAACTAATGCTCCAAACAAATTCATGGGATCTGGGATGTTACCTCCCGGAGGGTATGTGACTTTAGAACACGAGTATATTCTAGTATTTCGTAAAGGGGGTAAAAGAGAATTTAAAACAGATAAAGAAAAGCAAAGAAGGATTACTAGTTCCTACTTCTGGGAGGAAAGGAATAAATGGTTTTCAGATGTTTGGGATTTGAAAGGTGTTCATCAATCTCTTAAACAAAGCAATACAAGAGAAAGGAGTGCTGCTTTTCCTTTTGAATTGGCATATCGATTAATTAGTATGTACTCACTAAAACATGATGTGGTGTTTGATCCATTCCTAGGAACAGGAACAACAATGCTTGCGGCAATGACTCTGGAAAGAAATAGCGTTGGGATTGAGATAGCTAAAAATTTCAATGAAATAATTAACAACAGAATAAATGACATTGTATTTTATGCCAATGAATACAATCAGAATAGATTAGAAGAGCATAAGGAATATATGAAAATATATGCTGAAAAACAAGGAGAATTGAAATATACGAATGAATTCTATGATTTTCCTGTTAAAACAAAACAAGAAATTGGTTTCAAACTTAAAGAATTGAAGGATGTAAAGAAAATCAATGATACTTACGTTATATCATACAATGAATGATTCTCTAAACTTTTATAGCACTTCAATAGCTTTTTCTTATCAAAGAGAGAAGTGGTAATTTTGACTATCAAAACCAAGGTAGCAATAATTGTTCCTGAAAAAGATCAAGCTGCTCAAGCAATGTGGAAAGTTGTTAATCAACAATCCTTGTTTAAAGAAACTGAGGAGATATTTGATGATAACCCAGTTTACTCATTGGTTAAAGATTCTAATAACATCAAGGTAATTCACTCAAAAAGAGATGGAGTAGAATCAAACCATCTTGATAAAGAGATAAACGCAGAACTGTATATCTTTGCTAGTCGACATAGAGCTGCTTCTGGTACACCAGCACTACTAATACATCCAACTGGAAATTGGTCAAAAATCACCTTAGCTGGGAGAGAATCTGAGCTCTCCTATACTTCTAGCTGGGCTCTTAATTTTGGATTGAGAAAGTTAAAACAAAAACAGGTAGAATTCAATCTAGACTTATTTAAGGTGGATCTTGAAGTCACTCATCATGGACCTACAAAATTAGCAACCCCCCATATCTTCATGGAACTAGGTAGTAGTGAAGAGTATTGGGTACATGAGACTGGTGCTACAGCTGTAATTGAAGCAATTATAGAAACAGCTCAAGCATTCATAAAACGAGGAAATTTCAAAAATCAGAGTTATATTGGAATTGGTGGAAACCATTATGCATATCGTTTTCATAAATATCTGATGGAAAATGAAGATGTTTTTATAAGTCACATAGCAGCTAAACATTCACTGGATGATTTGACAGAAGATGTACTCAAACAAGCTTTTGATAAAACAATTGAATCTCCGATTGGAGCATTAATCGATAAAAAAGGTGCTAGATCAGAACAAAGAAAGAATGCAGTTGAAATGCTGGAAAGTTTAGGAAAGGAACATATGTTCATTTAATTTCTTCAAAACACTTATCACATTCCCTAATTCATTCTGTTGTTAATTAATTCTTATGGTGATTAATGTATATTTTTTAGGTTTTTATAGAATTTTTTAGAACAATTACTGATATTATGCATAATGTAAGGGATAAAGAAGTGAAGGATTCACCAATTCGAGATAAAGTAATAGTTATTACTGGCGCTTCTTCAGGGATAGGAAAGGCAGTATCGTTTGCTTTAGCAGCTCACAAACCAAAGATGGTCATTGTAGCAAGAAGAAAGAAAAAATTAATGCAAACAGCTGGGAGTCTAAAACGAATGGGTTTGAAGGTATTACCCATTGTGGCAGATGTAAGAGATAGTGAAGACAGAGATAAAATAATCGATCTTTCAATTAGTGTATTTGAATCAATTGATGTTTTTATTAACAATGCAGGATTAGGAAAGGTAAATTTGTTTCTAGAACAACCTGAAAGGGAAATTAATGAATTGATTGAAACTAATGTACTCTCTCTGATCAAATTAACTCAAAAAGCTACAAAAGTAATGAAGGATCAAGGTTATGGACATATTATCAACCTATCTTCATCATTAGCAATGCTACCAACATATCCTTTTGCTGTTTATACAGCAACGAAAGCAGCTGTAAAAGTATTCAGTGATTGTATTAGAGAAGAATTGGAAGGATATGGAATAAAGGTCTCTACCGTTTTGCCAGGACCCTATGGTACAGAATTTAACCAAGTAGCAAATATTGGGAAAGCTTCTTTCAAAGTATATGATGTTATAAAATTGGCTCAAGAAATTGTTAATCTTATACTAAAACCAAAGGAGAATCTTATATTACCCAAGAAATTTGGTCCATTGATTTGGTTCACAAATCTTTCTAAGAAATTCAAAAAAACTGTGACATCTGGTATTGCAGCTCAAATAATGGCAGGAAAGTTAGAAACAGATAAAAAACTTGCATCTGAAAAAGAGATATTCGAAGCTGAAATAAAGATAACAACTTAAAGCATTAGATAGTCTCTATCATTGATTTTTCCATTTTTTGTTGAGTTTAAATATTAACCTTGAGTACTACCATTGACTAAGATGTTAATCTTTCAAATGTTGAAAAGTTTAAGAATAAAGAACAAAAAAGGTGGTCCCATCCTAGAGGAGATTTTACTCATTGGAATTGCTATACTCATATTTGCAATTATCTTCGGTATTATAATGAGTTTAATTGATTGGTCCCAAGTTTCTTTTGAAAACCTCTTTGGATAAAAAATTTCCCACTTTCTTTTGGGTTTTTAAATAATTTTGAATATTATTAAATTGAGGCTAGCAAGACCATATTTACATAATTCTCATATAAGCACTTTTTTGCTAGCTTTCTCCCTACCCTTCTTTGTGAAATTATGGTTTGTTGAAAAGATCAAAGCGAGAATAATGACCACTAATATCAAGGTTTTGCCTCTCTTGAATCGCTAAGAGAGGATCAATATCAGCATACAAGATGCCTTCTTCATCAATTAAAGGACCAGCAACAATTTCTCCTTTCGGATTAACAATAACCGAACCCCCATTCTGCCAACTAGAAGAACGAGATTCAAGAATTGTTTTCATTGGAAATTCAGTTTCATCTAGATGAGAAAAATCTGTAGGTCTGATTAAACCTGAAGTTGACACAACCCAGGAACGTCCCTCTAGAGCGATAAAACGTGTTATATCTTCAGTTAACTTCGAGCTTCCTGGCCAAACAGCTATGTGTAGTATTTCTTCCTGCAAATGTAAAGCTACTCTTGCCAGAGGTAACCAATTCTCCCAACAGTTCAATCCACCAACTTTGATTCCCTTAAGATCATGGGTTTTCAATCCCTCTCTATCACCATCGGCCCATACTAATCTTTCCTCATAGGTTGGCTTAAGCTTACGATGTCTTCCCAGAATCTTACCATTTTGATCAATAGTTAGTAAAGTACAATAAATTGAAGCTCCATCCTTCTCTGCAATACCTCCCATAAACATTACTCCAAGTTTCTTGGCTAATTCTTTCATTTCTTCAATAATAGAACTTTCATTTAGCTTTAGAGCCTCTTCCCAATATTTTGAGTAAACTTTCTTCTGATCTTCATCATTGAATTTAGCTCCACCTGAAGGAGAGACCCATATTGGATATGCTGGAATTAAAGTCTCACCCCATGTAACCAATTCTGCTCCATTTGAAGCAGCTTCTTCTATCTTCTCAGCTAGCTTATTCCATGTTTTTTGTGCATCTAGAAAAATTGGTGCAATTTGTATACTTGCAACTTTAATCATAACTGAAAAAAGCTTTGGAAATGTAAAAAGTTTTGTGCTAAAGTCTAAGAACAATATATCATTAACAATGTTTATATTTTATGAGTTCCAAAAGAATGCAAGCAAATGGTTGTAGGTTTGTTCTAGATGAAGAGAAATAAAGAAATTTCGTTGAAAAAGTCGTTTTTAATTGTTCTATTGATTGTTCAAGTGATTTTGATTTCAAGGATTCAGAATTCTTCAGAAATGACGGTATTAGGAAATGATGTTAAGGCTTATACTTCAATTGATAACATAAAAATTTACTCTGATGATGATTTCATAACATTAGGTTTCCCAGGAAATGGAACAGAAGAAGATCCCTACAGGATAGAAAACTATGATGTACAAAGCCCTTATTTTTTTGGAATAGAAGTTGAGTACACAACTAAGCATTTCATAATTCAAAATTGTATTGTAGCTGCAGCTGTACACAGCTGTATTAAAATCGATCATGCAGCTTCTGGAACAGCTAGAATAGTTGATAATATTATAACAGGTGATATTGCGGGAATATGGGTATTTACATCTAGAAACACAATAATTGCTAATAATACCTTTCAAAACAATGGGGTAGGCATCTTTGCTGATGGAGCTCAGAATTCTGTAATTGCAAATAATACATTCTCTGTGTTTGGTTTAAGTGTTTATATGGGTGATTATGATAATCTTTCCGATTGTCTATCTTATGAAGTCTACAATAACACAGTTAACAATAAACCTATTGGGTGGTTTAAGAATGAGGTAGATTTAGTATTCAACGAATCATCTTTTGAACAAATATTTTTTGTGAATTGCTCAAATCTAAATATCACTAATCAACTATCGAGCTCTAATGTAGAGGGATTTTTAGGAATTGGTTTATTTTATTGTCAAAATGTGAACATAACCGAGAATAGGTGTGGAGTTAATGTAGTAAAAGGAGATAGGATCAACATTAAGAACAATTATTTCACTAATACGTATTTAATTATCAGATCAACAACAGCTGTAGAAATTGAAGGTAACAGATATAAAGATGGATATTTCTGGAGTTATTTCGAAGGTCTTAATGATGTAAAAGTAAAAAATAACAAATTTGGATTGAATGATTTTTCAGCAGCAATATATTTAGTCCATTGTTATTTCAGCACTATTGAAGGGAATTCCTTCATTGGAAGCAAAGAACATGGAATCTCTTTGTATCATTGTGGTTCTTTAATTATAAGAAATAATGAGATTTATGATAATGAGATATATGGCTTATATCTTAGGGAGACAGAAGATTGTAGTATTTATCAAAACATTTTTGCTAGAAATAAGGAATATGGAGTTTACGTAAAAGAAAACTCAATTGATAACGTGTTTTGGTTTAATATATTTACAAAAAATAGACTCTTTGGAACAGCACAAGCGAGTGATAATGTGGCAACAAACTATTGGCACAATACTAGCACCAGTATTGGAAATTACTGGGATGATTTAGGCGATTCAAATACATACAGCATTGGAGGATCAGCTGGGAGTTCAGATCTCTATCCATTAAATGATACGGATGATGATGGGATGGCACCAGATTGGGAAATCAAGTATGATCTAGATCCTTGGTTGGATGATTCTGCTGATGATTTAGATGAAGACGGACTAACTAATCTAGAGGAATACAATAATAACTGCAATCCATGGAAAAATGACACTGACTTTGACGGACTTTTAGATGGTGAGGAAGTACAAAATGGTTCTGATCCTTTAGATCCAAATGATCCCAACAAAAGCTCAATAGCAGTCTTAGTTTCTCTATTAGCACTTTCAATAGTAACTTTGTCAATAAGAAGAAAAAAAGCAAAAAGTTAGGGCGGTTTAACCACCCATAAAACAATTAAGAACTGCCATAACTGTGTGAAGTCTGTTTTCAGCTTCATCAAACACTACGCTGTTTTTACTCTCAAATACTTCTTCTGTTGCTTCTTTGTGTTTGTAAGGTAAACAATGCATGAAGATATAGTTTGGTTTGGCATACGCAACAAGCTCTTCTGTAACAATATAGTTTTCAAACTCTTTGAGTTTAGCTGCAGCTTCTTCTTCTTCACCCATAGAGACGAAAGTGTCAGTTACAACAATATCTGCACTAGTTACGGCTGCAATAGCATCATTAGTGATTACAATCTCTGCTCCTGTTTCATCTGCATAATCCTTAGCTTTTTCTACAACATCAGAAGGAGGTTCATAACCCTTTGGAGTAGCTACTGACATGTTCATTCCCATTTTTGCACAACCGATCAATAACGAGTTACAGACATTGTTTCCATCTCCAACCCAAGCTAGTTTCAATCCAGCTAAATCACCTTTGTGTTCTTCTATTGTAAGAAGATCAGCAAGAATCTGAAGTGGATGATACTTATCTGAAAGAGCGTTAATTACTGGAACAGTTGAGTATTCTGCTAGTTCAACGACGTCATCATGTGAATATACTCGAGCAAGCACACCGTCAACCATTCGTGTTAAAACTCGAGATGTGTCCTTAACAGTTTCTCCACCACCAAGTTGGATGTCAGCTGAACTCAGGAAGATTGCATGACCGCCTAGATTATACATTGCGACCTCTGTTGAAACTCTAGTACGAGTAGAACGTTTTTGGAAAATCATTCCTAGAGTTAAACCAGAAAGTGGTTTGGTTCTTTTATAAGCTTTAAAATCAGCTTTCAATCGTTTAGATTCATCAAGAAGAAAACGGATTTCATTTGCAGTGAAATCCTCTAATGATAAAAGTGATCTACCTTTCAAATCCATTTTACTCACTTGGTCAAAAATAGAAAGAAGATTTTTAAAATGTTCGATACGACTTGTTATTCTCTTTTTCTTTCTTTATCAGGTGCACCCATTGTCCATATCTCCCAAAGCAGTAGTATTAGATAGAAGGGAAGAAAGACGTACAGGATATAGATAGTATTTTTTCCTCTAAGGACAATTAAGAGTATAATTAAAATCAAAATCCAAACAATTTGAAGGGCAGGAGAACCTCTTCTAAGTTCTCTATCATATTTGATTCTCTTGCGCCATCGGTTAGAACCAAAAGTAAAGTACCTTCTTCCAAAAGCTTTGAATCCTCTGGAAAAACGTTTAGAAATCCAACCTACTTCTTTTTCCTCCTTTCGTTTTTGATTCATACATTATTTAGGAAAGTTTAGAAATTTAATAATATTTGTAATTTCCATTGTAGATTCTTGTCTTTGCATAGAATTTTTATGTTACTTCTAACATAGTAATTTTGAGAAAGATGGTTAATTATAAACGATTTTTAATTTCTACACTTGCAGGAGCAGTATTAGGAGTAGCATGTATAATTGGTGTGGGACTGCGTATTCCAGGAACCCATGCAGATAATATTGTTTATCTAATGGGTATCTGGGGAATGAGAGTTTTACTAGGAATGATTATTGGTTTAGCAGAAGGTATCGTTATTCTAAAAGGAGAACAATGGCAAAAATGGGTAAATGCTGGAATTAGAGGAACATTATTTGGGCTTGCTTTTTCAGTTACTCTACTATTGATAGATCCTTTCTTCAGTTTTGCAACCTTCGGTGCTGGAATAGCTTACGGACCTATTACTGATTTGATAGCAACTGGGCTTGGAAAGAAAAAGCAAGAATAAAAATCACGTTGGTGTTTCTTTCCACCAATTTTTCTTTTTAAGAAATTTCGCAAGATATACTAGACCAACCATGATCGGTATTTCCCAAAATAGACCCATAGTGGTGCCTAGAGCTGCAACTGAGCCGACTCCATAAATCGCTATAGCAGTTGCAATAGCTATTTCAAAATGACTTGATGATCCAATAATGACAGTAATCACTCCTTCTTTATATGCTAGTTTTGTGAATCGAGTGATGAGTAGATTATAACCGACTACTATGATGAAACCTAGCAACAGTGGTACCGATACTAGCAATAGTAAATTGAAATTGCTTATCATTACATTACCATTTAATGAGAACAGAACAACTAATGTTGTTAGTAAAGCTACTATTGATATTTTACCAACAACTGGGACGAATTTGTTCTTAAACCACTCTTCACCTTTTGCTCTTACGATTAATACTCTAGTAACTATACCCAATATAAGGGGAATTCCAATGAAAAATGCTACTGATATAATGAGTGATACAACATCTATGGAGATATTAGAAATTCCAGAGAGCAATACAACCATAGGAGCATATCCAATCATTATTGTTAAAGTATTGATACTTGTAGTAATCACGTTTTGTTCCTGATTTCCGTCTGCCATATAACCCCAAACCAAGACCATTGCTGTGCAAGGACTAGAAGCTAAAAGAATTATAGCAAACATCAATTGCTCATTTCCAGGAACAAACAGTCTTGCGAGTCCCCAACCAACAAATGGTGCGATTATCCAGTTAGATATTAGAGTAAGTATAATTGGTTTAGGATTCTTTGCTAATTTCTTCAATTCTGAAGCTTTGAGATTTAACATAGCTGGATACATCATAAAAAAGAGACAGATTCCAATTGGAATTGATATCCCCCTAACTTGCCAACCATCAATAGTTTCTGCAATACTGGGAGCATAGAGAGAAAGAAGAATACCAACAGCCATACAAATTACAATCCAAATAGGTAATAATTTTTCAAATAATCCAAGTCCTCCCTTCTTTTTGGTTTCTTCAACACTTTGACTAGTTTCAAGAACTTCGCTCAAATATTTTCACACGTCACAATTTTTTTATATATCAAGAAAAATTGTTTCATATTAAAATATTTTGATATGAATAAGACCGAAAATAGTTTATATTATTGTTAAGGTAAGTGAAATATATGGAATATAGCAAAAAAGAGATGGAATTAATCACAACTCTATCAAAGTGTGAAGATATTGAGGATGCAAGCAAATATTATGATAAATTACTAATCTATAGAAAGGAAATTTTCAATGAACCAGATTTTATTGACTTATCAAAGCAGTTGGAAGCCTTTTCTCATATTGATAGAATTTTAATTCTTAGAATCCTTATGAAAAAGGATAGATGTGTATGTGAATTAGAGGCTATATTGGGAAAAAGCCAATCTAACATATCCTATCATCTTAGGATACTTGAAAATCTAAATCTGATAAAGGGTTGGAAGAAGGGTAAATTTACACATTATTCTGTTGTTCAAAAATCCCTAGAAAATTTCAAAGATCTATTTAATAACTGGATAAGTGACGAAATTTTCAAACAAAATACAAATGCATTTTAGATTTAACAAATAAAAAAATGGAAAAAGAGGAGATTAGAAGAAGGTAGGTTCACCTTCAAACTCTCTCTTAGGAGGTTCCATCTTCATAGTTTCTGAAGCAGACAAGATTTCAACTAGTTCATACTTGGAAGTACCCATACCCATCTTTTCAGCGAAAACAACAGTTTCATAGGGATCTTTGTAAGGACCATGAACGCGAGTAAAGGGGTGAAGGTCTTCATCAGGATTGAGGTTTACATGCTTGTTATAAGGAGGAATGTTTGCTCAATTAGACCTTCTTTTTTGATTAGATCTAATGTAGCGAATTCAACAGCGACAATGTCTTTGCTGCCAACAACACCAATGTCGTTAACAATAGGAAGTTGACCTAAGCCCATGCAATCACAAAATTGCGTTATCTGCGTCAAGAAATTTATGTACATCACCTTGTCTTTTTCAAATGTCTTCAATACTTCATTTGTTGCTATTGCCATCATTTCGTTGAAAGCTTCATAGCTTTCCTTAGGAACCTTAACCGCTCCTAGACCTCCATCGACTTCTAAACAGGTCATACATTGACGACAATCATGATAGTTTCTTTTGAGATCATCTTTTTCCTCATCATAATTAAGCGCTCCATAAGGACAAGATTCAACAAGTTTCTTAGCTAGCTCTGGATTACCTTTAGCTTTGTCCCAATATTCATCAACGTGAGATGCACCATGAATTTTTCTCCACCTAGTAGGACCTGAATAACCGCCAAGTGCTAGATTCTTTATTGCACCACCATAACCACATGAACCATGACCCTTGGCATGAGATAAATCTACCAAAACATCAGCATCCTTCAATGCTCCTGCAAGTTCCAATGTATCTATTCCTTTGTAATTGACTTCAACTGGTGAAGTATAACCATCTTTACACCCGCAATAGGAATAATTGGACAACCACATGTTTCTTGTGTATATCCTCTATTTACAGCATTATAAACAGAAGTTGGATTATCAGTAACAAAGGGATATCCTCCTTTGGCTTTGATTGCTTCAACTATCCTTCGAACAAAGAAAACCGGAATGGTTTGATAGCCATCATTGAAACCAAGATGCATCTTAACAGCAACCTTATCTTTCTTTTCAATCGGTGTTTCTTCAAGCAAAAGCTCTGTGATTTTATCTACCTTTGCAGCAAAAGAAGCAAAAGAAGCAATTTTTCCGTGCTGAATAGAACCGAAATAAACTTTAGCTTTTTCTGTACTCATGAATTTGAGAAACATTGAACTTTTTTAAATGATTTGGATAAAGTTTTAACTTGAACGAGTTATTATCTATTTACAAGTACAGTTTATGATGTGGTAGTTTGACTAACGATTCTTGGATAAAAGGTAAATCTTGCTTGATAACTGGTGCAAATACAGGTATTGGAGAAGCAACAGCTCTAAAGATTGCTGCTCTAGATGCACACGTGATCATGGTTTGCCGAAATCAAGAAAAGGGAGAAACAGCTAGAAAAGAAATTATTCGGGCTACCAATAACCAAAATATTGATCTCTTGCTTTGTGATCTAGCTTCCCTAAATGATGTCAAACGATTTTCTGAAGAGTTTCTTGATAACTATTCAAGTTTACATGTTTTGATAAATAACGCTGGGGTTTTCAGGATGAAGAGAGAAGAATCTTCTGATGGTTATGAACTTACTTTTGCAGTTAATTACTTAGCTCATTTCTATCTAACTCAGCTTTTACTCCCATTATTAAAGAAAAATTCTCCTTCTAGAATTGTTAATCTTTCTTCAGACATGCACAAAGTTTTCAAAAAGAAACTGGAAGAGCCTTGACTGGAAAAACGATTCAGAGGTCAACAGGCTTATAGTAATTCTAAAACAGCTATGGTACTATTTACCTACAAACTTGAAAGAGAATTGGAGGGAACAAGAGTTAGTGTTTTTGCT
>Ga0114922_10004288_pt1 | contig 13234 bp, 12 predicted proteins | sample AartaG_FD_100975 | JGI IMG/M metagenome (GOLD analysis project Ga0114922, IMG submission 100975) | Deep subsurface microbial communities from Aarhus Bay to uncover new lineages of life (NeLLi) - Aarhus_00045 metaG | ecosystem: Environmental > Aquatic > Marine > Oceanic > Sediment | place... | reverse complement strand
GTAGATGAGAATTTAAAAACAAATATAGAAAATGTATTTGCTGGTGGAGATATCATTGGAAAAGATCGAAACACAGTTGTTCACGCCGTTGCAGACGGTAAGCTAGCAGCAATAAATATTCATAAACATTTATCAAGCAGAGGTGAAAACATTGGTTAAACCGAATCTGGAGGTCGAGTTTTGTAATTTCCGCTGTGAGAATCCTTTTTTACTTGGCGCTTCACCAATTTCGCGAAATGGAGAAATGATTGAAAGAGCTTTTCAGATGGGATGGGGAGGAGCAATTACAAAAAGCGTTGCATTAGAGCAAGATTTAAAGGATCGCAGTTTATCCCCCCGCTTTGTAAATATAAATAACGGCGGAAGTAATACCGAGTTTAATTTTAAAAAAATTGGCATGACAAATATTGATTTTAGAATTGATAAAAGTGTGAAAGATACACTTGATAGCTTTACTAAAGTGAAAAAAAAGTTTCCCCATAAATTTTTAGCAGTAAGCATAAAGTCAGAATATAAAGAAAGTAACTGGAAAAAGCTAGCTACTTTAGCAGCTAATACTGGTGCAGATGCCTTAGAATTATGCCTTTCCTGTCCTGATTCCGGAAAGGATAATTTTTGTTGTAGTAGTAATAAAGGGTGCCAAAACATAGAAAAATCTATCGGTCAAAATGAATCTGCCGTAAAAAATGTTTTAAAATGGGTAAGGGAAGTAACAAAATTACCCATAATTGTAAAATTATCACCCAATGTAAGTGATATAAAAATAATAGCCTATACAGCCAAGGAAGAAGGAGCGAAAGCTATAGCAGTCGCTAATAGTTTAAAAAGTATTTCAGGTTTTAATTTAAGGACTTTAGAACCTCTTCCAACGATTGAGGGAATTTCCTCAATCGCTGGATTAACAGGTCCTGCATTAAAACCAATAATGCTTTACTATGTTTCCGAAATTAACAAAGAGAGAAAAATTGATTTAGATATTTCAGCAGCAGGCGGAATAAGTTGTGCTCATGATGCAATAGAATATTTATTAGTTGGAGCCAGTACATTACAAATTGTAACAGAGGTAATGTGGGAGGGTTTTAGAATTATCGATGAATTTCGGGATGGATTGGAAAGGTTTATGAGATATCATAATTTTGGTAGTGTAAAAGATTTTATTGGTATAGGTAATAGAAAAATTAAATCTTCTAGCAAGAATTTAAGTAGGAATCAACAGCTTATTTCTAATATTAGTAAAGAAAAATGTATTGGATGTGGAAAATGTTATGTCGCCTGTAGGGATGGTGGTTACGAAGCTATTTCTTTTTCTCAAGAGAGGGTTGTAGAAGTAATACTAGATGAATGTGTTGGTTGTGGTTTATGTCAGATAGTTTGTCCAGTTCCTGATGCAATTTATTATACTAATAAAAAATAAAAAAAACACGGAGAGAATAATCAATGAAAGTTGACCATATCGGAATAGCAGTTAAAAACTTGAAAGAAGTAATTGAGAAGTTTAAAAAAATTTATCCTGATTTGTATTATTATACAGAAAAATCTAAAGATGGTAAAATGGAAATAGCTTTTTTAAAATTTGAAAACATAGAAATTGAGCTACTAGAATCTTTAGAAGATGGATCAGTGATTGATAAATATATTCAGAAAAAAGGAGAGGGAATTCACCATATTGCATTAGAAGTAAAAAATATAAATGAAAGTATGATTGAATTAAATAATTCCAATATTAAATTAGTTAATAGTGAACCCAAAAGAGGATCAAAAGATAGTATAGTAGCATTTTTACATCCAAAGGATTTTAATGGGGTTCTAGTAGAGTTATGTCAAAAAAGAAATATAAAGGGCGAATAAAAATATTTTTTAAGAAAGTCATATTAAATATTTTGTAGTTGTTCCTTGAAGAATTCCATTCAATAGCTAATATATTTTTCAAAACTAGCATATATATAGAGATTTATTTCTCTATATATATTATTAAATTTTAGATTATTACATAAAAAATCATCTGTTCTTATAGCTGAATTGTTATTTTAAATAGAAAATATTGGCCACTAGAATAATGAAAGGAGCTTGATTTTGGAAGAAATTAAAAACGTTTTAGAATTTAAAGATATTGTTAAAACATTTCCTGGTATAATTGCCAATGATCACATTAATCTGAAAGTTAAGAAGGGATCTATTCACGCTTTACTAGGTGAGAATGGAGCAGGAAAAAGTACTTTAATGAATATTCTAGTTGGTTTATATGCTCCGGATAGTGGTGATATATATAAAAATGATAAAAAAGTAAAAATAAATAGTCCAAAAGATTCGATTGATTTGGGAATTGGAATGGTACATCAGCACTACAAATTAGTAGATACTTTAAAAGTATCTGAAAATATAATAATTGGCTGGGATAAACAAAAATGGTTAATTAATAACAAACTCCTTTTTGATAAAATAACCACTTTGTCTGAACAGTATGATTTACCTGTCAAGCCAAATGCTATAGTAAGCGACATCTCTGTTGGAGAAAAACAGCGAGTTGAAATAATTAAAATGCTCTTCCGAAATGTAGAAATATTAATATTGGACGAACCTACTTCTGTATTAGCTCCACAAGAATGCCAAAAACTGTTTAAAACCCTTAAGGAAATGAAACGACAAGGAAAAACAATAATATTCATCAGCCATAAACTAAATGAAGTTATGGATATTGCAGATACGGTTACTGTTTTAAGGGATGGTAAAATTATTAATACTTTAGCAAAAGATGATACAAATCCTAGGGAATTGGCTCGAATGATGATTGGAAAAGAAATGGAAGCTATTAAAAAGAACACTTTAGAGGATTTACAAAAAGCAGAGATAGTTTTGGTAGCTGAGGATTTGAAAGCATTGGGAGACGAAGGAGAAATTGCATTAAATGATGTATCTATTTCTATTAAAAAAGGTGAAATACTAGGCATTGCAGGTGTTTCAGGTAATGGACAAAAAGAATTAGCTGAGGTTTTAACCGGATTAAGACCATTAGTAAAAGGGAAGATAATTATTCAGGGAAAAGAAATAAAAAAATACAAAGCCATAGAATTTATTAATAATGGCATTAGCCATATTCCTGCTGATCGTATTGGTGTAGGGATGATACCTGATCTTAATTGCATCGAAAATGTTATTTTAAGAACTTATAAGAAAAAACCTATTAAAAAAGGTTTAATTCTAGATTTTAAGGAAGCAAATAAAATAGGGGAGCAATTATTAAGCGAATATGATGTTAGAATGTCTTCATGTTATATGCCAGTTAAATTACTTTCAGGAGGAAATATTCAAAAGCTTATTCTAGCAAGGGAAATATCTTGCAACCCAAAACTGATAATTGCCGTCCATCCAACTTATGGTTTAGATGTATCTGCGGTTAATATGGTTCATAAATTTCTCTTAAAAGAACAGGAAAAAGGAGTTGCTATTTTACTAATTTCTGAAGATTTAGATGAAATATTGGCTTTATCTGATGAAATTACTGTTATGTATAAGGGAAAGCTAACTCAGACACAGGTAAGAAAAATATGCTCAATCGAAAATATTGGATATGCCATGATGGGCATTGATAAGGAGATAAGGGAGGCTAGTTTGTGATTAAGATTGAAAATAGAAGATCTGTACAAATGTCAACAACTATAGTGGTAGGTATTATATCTGTATTAATTGCTTTATTAATTTGTATTATAGTTTTACAATTAATGCATTATAAGCCAATTGAGGTTTTTTCAAAAGTCTTTAATAAAACATATTTTAGGTTAGATGGAATATTAGAAAATTTATTAACATTGATTCCAATTTCTTTATGTGCTCTATCGGTAGCAATACCTGCTAAGACTGGTTATTGGAATATTGGCGTTGAAGGTCAATTTTACATGGGAGCGATAGGTGCAACAGGTATCGCTTTAGCTTTTCCATATTTACCCAGATTAATACTTATCCCGCTAATGTTAATTGGTGGGATTATATTATCTGGTTTTGCTGGATTTATATGTATAATTCCTAAAATTAAATGGGGGATAAGCGAGATCCTAACAACAATACTTTCAAATAGCATTATAATCTATTTCGTAAGGTTTTTAGTGTATGATGCATGGAAGGATCCAAAAACAGTTGCAGCTCAAACTCCAGAATTTGTTAATGCAGCAAGGCTTCCAATTTTAATTCCAGATTCCAGGGTTCATTACGGATTTATTTTGGCTATATTATTAGTATTAGGAATTCATATTATTTTAAAACGTACAATTTTTGGTTATGAACTTCGGTTAACAGGCGCAAATCCTAGAGGAGCTGAATATGCTGGGATAAATACAAAAAAATATGCTTATCTTTCTATGAGTATTGGAGCAGCTTTGGCAGGCATTGCAGGTGTGTTGGAAGTTTCCGGGATAGTATTCCGTTTACAACCAACTATTTCAGCTGATTATGGTTTTTCAGCTTTTGTAATTGCCTGGATAGCCAGACTTAGCCCTATTGCCATACTTTTTGTCGGATATATGTTTTCTGGCTTATTAGTTGCGGGTTTCAGAATGCAAATGATGGGATTGCCTTCATCGATAGTAGCCATGTTAAAAGGATTAATACTATTATTTGTATTAGCTGGAGAATTATTAACTTTCTACAAATTTTCTTGGGATGGAAAAAAGAAAAGATCAGAGGAAATCAAAAAGAAAGAGAGTACTTAAATATATAATTAGAATAATAAAGTAAATTTTCAAGAAAGTTAAAGGGAGGCGAGTAAAAGCTAATGGATTTAAGAACTATAGTATGGATCATTTCAATGGGGATAACAGCCGGAACACCATTATTGTTTTCCTCTGTTGGGGAAGTATTAACAGAAAAAGCTGGAGTATTAAACTTAGGAATAGAAGGATTTATGTTAATGGGAGCCATGACAGGATTTATGGTTTCTTATCAAACAGGAAATAAATGGTTGGCGCTTTTAGTAGTTATAGGAGTGTGCCTTGTGTTAGGGTTGATACTTAGTTATATTTTAATTACTCTGCGGGCAAACCAAATAGCCGCAGGAATAGCTTTTACCATTTTTTGTGCTGGTTTAAGTACTATTGTAGGCAAACCTTTTATTGGAGTTGTTGCTCCCGATACATTTAAAAAATTAACTTTCTCCGGACTTGATAAATTTCCTTTATTACAGTTGTTATTAAATAAAGATCTATTAGTATTTGCGGCAATAGCTTTTGCAATAACTGCTTGGGCATTTGTCTATAAGACAAAATCTGGTTTACATTTAAGGGCGGCTGGTGATAGTCCAAGCACTCTTGATAGTTTAGGAGTTAATGTTGTTGCCCAAAGATATATCTATACAACTTTAGGCAGTATATTGGCAGGAATCGGAGGAGCCTACCTATCATTGGCTTATAGTCCAAGCTGGATAGAGGGAATGGCTGCTGGCCGTGGTTGGTTAACTATAGCATTAGTCAATTTTGCTTTATGGAATCCTCTGTATGCAATTGGAGGAGCCTATCTATACGGAATTTTCTATGCCCTAAGTTTTCGCATTGAAGCTATGGGAATTGCCATACCTTCTTATTTCTTAAGAATGTTACCTTATATATTTCCTATTATAATTTTAATTATATCTAAACTTAAAAATAAAAAGAGTTTTGCGCCTAAATATCTTGCCTTGCCATATATAAGAGAAGCAAAATAAGGACAGTTGTAGTTGTGGATAATAATTGGTAAATAGTTTAAACTATAAGTTTAGATAATATTTAAGGAGGTGATTAATATATAAAAATTTTAGTAAGTTAGGACGTAAAATATATTTTTACAATTTATGGGAGGTTATTTTATAATGAAAAGAAATAGAATATTTTTAGTGGTAATGGTGTTAAGTATGTTGTTAATATTCACTTGTTCAATAATATATGCTAGTGAAAATTTAAACAAAAAGCTTAAAATAGTTTTTTTAATTGAAACAACAGTCGGTGATTATGGATGGTTTTATAGTCATGATGTAGCAAGAATTAAAGCTGATAATGCTTTGGATTTTGTTGAAACGCGTTCTATAGAAAACGTAACTCCTGGGGCGGTAGGAGAAAGAATAATAAAAGAATTATGTAATGATGGAATTGATGTGATTGTTGCAGCTGGGATGCAATTTCAGGCTGATGTTGTAAAAGTTGCAGACGATTATCCTAATGTTAAGTTTTTAATTTGTTCTGGTACGGTGTCAACAAATAACATAGAATCATTTTGGCCAGATCGTACTCAACTTTGGTATATGTTAGGTCAAATTGCTGGTTTGTTGACAAAAACTAATTACATCGGTACAGTAGGTTCTTTTTCTACGCCTCTTGGCAAGCCAATTGAAAATGCTTGGTTATTAGGCGCTCAATCAGTTAATCCAGAAGTGAAGGAGAGGATTATTTTTGTAAATACATGGTATGATCCAGCTGCTGAAAGAGATGCAGCATTGAGCCTGATAGATGCTGGTGTGGATGTACTTTCACAAAATACCAATTCTCCTGCTGTTGTTCAAGCTGCTGAAGAAATGGGAGTTTATGCAATGGCCCAATTTGAAGATATGAGAGAGTTTGGTCCAAATGCATATATTGGAGGAGAGATATTGAAATGGGGAAATTACTATATTCAAACTTTTACTTCTATATACGAGGGAACATGGGAAGCTAAAATGTATTATCCTGATTTTCCTACAGGGGTTATTGATTTGCAAGAATTTGGACCTATGGTCACTGAGCAAATGAAGGAAATTGTAAATTCAACAAAACGAAAAATTTTAGATGAGGATCCCTACTTTTTTTGGGAGGGACCAATTTATGATAACCAAGGAAATCTTAGAGTGAAAAAAGGGGAGAAGAAATCATTGAAAGAATATAGTATGGATTGGAGTGTAAAAGGAATAATATCAAGCTCGCGATAACTAAAAAACATATTTTAAAAAAGGTTCCTCTGAGAATTTTATTATTTTCAGAGGCACCTTTTCTTTTTATGAAAATGTTTAATTTCCTGAATTTATTATCTGTAAAATTAAAATAAATATTTATTAAAAAGGGGCAAACAAAATATGGATTATGTTGATAAGATTAGTAAATGGATTGATGAAAATAGCGTAGAACTTGTAAATTTCTGTAAAAGTTATGTTAGAATTAATTCGGTTACCGGAAATGAATTAAAAGCTCAAAATTGGATAAAAATACAAATGGAAAAAATAGGTTTTAGTAAGATTGATTATTTTGCACTTGACTCAAAAGGAACAAGACCTAATGTTGTTGGAATTTTAAAGGGTTCAGGAGGAGGAAAATCTTTAATAATTAATGGTCATGCTGATACAGTACCAGTTAATGATGTTGAATTAAAGTCATGGAATTCTAATCCTTGGAATCCCATAATTAAAGATAACAAAATTTATGGTCGTGGTGTAAGTGACATGAAGGGAGGAATATCCGCCGCGTTATTTGCAGTGAAAGCAATGATTGAAAGCAATGTTGATTTAAAAGGAGATTTAATTTTAGAAGTTGTTGTTGGAGAAGAATTGGGAGAACATGAGAAAGGAACTTCTGGAGTAACTAGAAGAGGATATAAAGCGCCTTTTGCGATAGTCGCTGAACCGACAAATTGTGAAATACTGACCATTTATCCTGGAGCAATCACATGGCAATTATTTGTGAAAGGAAAAACCGTGCATAATTCACAAAAAAATAAGATTACATATCCTCAAAGGTATGGTTTAGATTATGGAGAAAAAATTGGCGTAGATGCTTTTAAAAAGGCATTAAAAATCCTAAATGCGTGGGAATTTTTAGAAAAAGAGTGGAATTTTAGATGGAAACACTCAATATTGGGAGGCGGAGGAGTAGAATATGATGGAACACCAAAACCAGACAAAGAAGGAGTAGGTATTTTTGGAATCACTCCTGCTATTATAGAATCTGGTGATTATATCATTGCAATACCTGGATTTGCAAGAATCAGAGGAGGTCTATATCATCCACACTGGGTTAAGGGGGAAGAAGTAATAAAAGAAATGAGAGAAGTAATTAATGCTGTATCAAAGTACGATGATTGGTTAAAGAAAAATCCTCCTGAATTAAAGGTTGAATATTATTGGGGGCCTAGTATAATAGATAAAGATCATAGCGGTGTAAAAACTTTAGCAAACTCTTTTTTTGAAGTTACTAAAGAAAATCCAATTTATTCTGGAGGCGTTGGTGCTTGCGATTCTACTTGGCTTTACGAAAAAGGAATTCCTACAGTAGTATTTGGGCCAGGTTCTACATCATTTCATGTTCATGGACCTAATGAATTTTTACCAATCGATCAGTTGGTTACTGCTACTAAAGTATATGCAAGAACTATACTTGATTGGTGTAATAATAAATAAAAGAATTAAATAAAAAAATTTTATAATATTTTAAAAGAAATACTAAATAGTACATTACCTATTGAAAAATTTAAATTTCAAGTAAAGCAAAATTATAATTATTTAATAGAATATGCAAATTTCTTATCGTTTATAGCTTGTTCTCTTAATTCTTTTGGATTCATACTCGACCTCCTTTTCTGAGGACAGCATAGAATATTATGATAATATTCTCGATGTTATGATACTTATCAATTGGAATATATTTTTAGAAAGGAAAAAATATTTAGATGGATAAAAATGAACAGAAAATTGCTATAAATAAAGTTTCCAATTGGATTGATAGCAATAGTAATGAGCTTATAGATTTTTGTAAAAAATATGTCAGTATTAATTCAGTAACTGGAAACGAATTTCAAGTTCAAAATTGGATAAAGTCAAAACTCGAAGAATACGGATTTGATAAAGTAGATTTTTTTGCACTTGATTCTGACAATAAGAGACCTAATGTTGTAGGAATTATTAATGGGAAAGAAAATTGTGAAGATCTTAATAATATCATAATAAATGGCCATACTGATACAGTGCCAGTTAATGAAATTGAATTAAAAAAATGGCAATCGGATCCATGGCAACCTGTCACTAGAGATGGAAATATTTACGGTAGAGGGGTCACCGATATGAAAGGAGGTATATCTGCAGCAATTTATGCTGCACGATCATTAATAGAAAATAATATTAAATTGAATGGGAATTTGTTTTTGGAAACTGTCGTAGGGGAAGAATTGGGAGAACATAAATTAGGAACAACTGCTACCGTAGAAAGAGGATATAAATCAAATTTTGCAATTGTTGCTGAACCAACCAATTGTGAAATACATACTATTTGTCCCGGAGCTATAACATGGGAATTATTTGTACCTGGGAAAGTTGTTCATAATTCTCAAAAAAACAAAGTAACTTATCCACAAAGGTATAGTATTGCTGATGGTGAAAGAGTTGGGGTAGACGCTTTTAAAAAGGCTATGAAAATTTTAAATGCCTGGGAAGATCTAGAGCATGAGTGGAATTTTCGTTGGAAAAATCCGATTATGGGTGGAGGTGGTGTAACTTATAGCGGAATGCCTAAAGCAGATATAGAAGGGACTGGAATTTTTGGTATCACCCCAGCAATAATCGAATCCGGAGATTATATTATTGCAGTTCCTGGATTCGCCAGAATAAGAGGGGGTCTGTATCATCCGCATTGGGTAAAAGGTGAAAATGTTATTAAAGAAATGCAAGAAGTAATAAATGCAGTAGCTAAATATGATGATTGGTTAAAAGAAAATCCGCCTACTTTAAAAGTTGAATATTATTGGGGACCTAGTGAGATTAGCAAAGATCATAAAGGCGTTAAAGTTTTACATAATTCTTTGGAAAACATATTAAAAGAAGAACCAATCTATTCTGGATTTACAGGAGCTACTGATTCAACATGGTTATACCAAAAAAATATACCAACCGTTGTTTTTGGACCAGGATCATTATCTTATAATGCTCATGGTCCAAATGAATTTCTACCAATTGATCAATTAATTTTAGCATCTAAAGTTTATGCGTCTACAATTATTAAGTGGTGCAATAAAAAATAAAAGAGTAAAATAGGATAGAATAAACCCTAAATCATAAAAGGTGCAAGATGTATTCTTAATGGGTTAAATACTCATAAAAGGTATTCACAAATAAACCCATTCGTCTTATTTATCGTGAGTGTTCTTTGAGAGGATAGGGAATCTTCTATTATATTTTACGATGCATGCTGTAAATAGGAACAGATAGAAAGGAGGATAACAATCTAAAATATGGGGAAAATAAAAGCGAAAAGTCAATGCAACCCCATAAATAACAAAACTTGTATTTGGCTTTTCTAGAAGGAGAAATAAAATGAAAAAGAAAAATTATTTTATACTAGTAGTTTTTTTGTTAGTTATATTATTAGCTAATCTATCGTTGACTGTTATGGCTGAGGAGAAGTTGAAAGTAGCATTTGTTTACAATGCGGCCGTAGGTGATTTTGGTTGGTTTTACGGACATGACAGATCTAGAAAAATTACAGATGAAGCATTAGATTTTGTAGAAACTGATTTTTTAGAAAATGTTACTCCGGGAGCAGTTGCAGAAAGAGTGATGACAGAGTTATGTAAAGATAAGTATAATATAATTGTTGCTGCAAGTGCAGATTTTGAAGCCGACGCTTTAAAGGTAGCAGAAAAATACCCTGATGTTAAATTTTTAATATGTGCCGGAACAGTTAAAAAAGATCCTAATGTAGAATCATTTTTTCCTAAGACCAGTCAAGTTTGGTATTTATTGGGTCAGGTAGCAGGAAAATTAACTAAAACCAATACTATAGGAATGGTAGGAGCAGTGGTTCATCCTTTGGATTTGCAAGTTCAAAATGCCTGGATGTTAGGAGCTAGGTCGGTTAATCCTGATGTAGAACAAAGAATAATATTTATTAATACTTACTATGATCCAGCTGCTGAAAGAGATGCTGCGCTAGCTTTAATTGATGCTGGTGCCGATGTAATTGCTCAGGCAACAAATACTCCTGCCCATGTTCAAGCAGCAGAAGAATATGGTGTATATGCAATGAGCCAATTTGAAGATATGAGACAATTTGGACCTAATGCATTTGTGTCCGGTGATTTATTCTATTGGGAAAAGTACTATATTCCTACTTTTAAAGCAATTTATGAAAACACCTGGAAACCTAGAATATTTGCTCCTGATTTAACTTCCGGAGTCGTTGATGTAGCTGACTTTGGGCCAATGGTAACAGATGAAATGAAATCTATGGTAAAAGAAACAAAAAATAGAATGATAACTGAAGATCCAGAATTTTTCTGGAAAGGTCCAATTTATGATGTAAGAGGTGATTTAAAGGTGAAAGAGGGAGAAAAACTTACTGATGAAGAATTACTTTCGATGAATTGGTGGGTTGATGGAATTATTACCTCAATGACTAGTAGATAACATAGTGCTATAATATCAGTGATGCAATTTTATAAATTGCATCACTGATAAATTATTAAATATATTATAATTAGGGTGATTTATATGTTTAGTGATAAAAGAAGTAGAAAAATTGCTTTAGTAGCAAATTGTATAATTAATCAGAATTCAAAAGTTGATAAATATGCACTGTACCCAGCAATGGTTCCAGGATTTGTTGGTCTTTTAGAAAAATACGGTTTTGGTATTGAACAAATGCCTTGTCCCGAAATGTATACAGCAGGAATTCGTCGTTGGTGGCAAGTAAGTGAACAATATAACACATCCGGATATATAAGAAGTTTTACTTTTTTAGCAAATATAGTTTTAGATCTAATTGAAGATTATATAAGAAGTAATTTTAAAGTTGTATTAATCGGAGTAGATGGTAGTCCTACTTGCGGTGTAAATTATACAGATACAGATCAAAAAAATCAATGGATGGGAAGCCCTACCTTAAAATTTAAAAAAGAAGAAGATTATATAATAAAAGGAGAAGCCCCATTTATTAAAGTATTAAAAAAACAAATTTATTTGAGAAATTTACCAGAAATACCTATGATTGGGTTGCCCATGGATATTCCTGAAGAAATAATTAATTTAAAAATAATTGAAAAATTTTTATCCGAAGTATAATTTGTCTGTAATTTTTAAAACGATGGGTATAAAATAATATATTTCGAATATATTTTTAAATCTATAAAAATTAGTGGAGGCTATAGTTATGGGCTTTTATGAAGATAAGCTTTATGCTATGACTATTAAAACCGTTAAAATGGAAGTAGAAACGCCGTATCTAAAAGAAATATTAAACGGCACATTGCCTATTGAAAAATTTAAATTTCAAGTAAAGCAAAATTATAATTATTTAATAGAATATGCCAGGGCCTGGGCAGTCGGACTAGCAAAATGCCAAACTTATGAACAAATGATGTTTTGGTTGGAATTAGTAAGAGAAACAATTGAACATGAAATTGCTTTTTATAGAAAGTACTGGAAAGAAAGATTAGATATTTCAATAGAAGAATTTGAAAGTACTATTATGGCTAATATAAAACGTTCTTACACATCTCACGAACTTGCCCGTAGCTGGGAAGGAGATTTAGCTGAACAAGCTACTGCATTACTTCCGTGCGCATTTGTTTATTGGGAAACAGGGAAGCATCTAAAAGGGAAATGTACACTTTCTAAAGGAAATATTTATAGAGATTGGATCGAATTTTATACAACCGGCTGGTATGACGAAGTATGTAATAAATTAATTAATTTCATAAATGATCTAACAAAGAATAAAACACCAAAAGAATTAGCCCGGTTAGAAGAAATATATGCAGTGGGTTGTAATTATGAATATTTAAGCTGGAGAGATATGTACTACAAGATGGAAACCTGGCCGATTGAGGATATTTTCCCCAAAAAGTTTACTACTTTTCATGAATAAAAAAATAATCATTTAAAATGGAGGATAATTATAAGATGGGATTTTATGAAGATAAACTTTATCCAATGACAATTAAAACCGTTGAGATGGAAGCTGAAACACCTTATTTAAAACAAGTTGTTGAAGGCACATTACCTATCGAAAAATTTAAATTTCAGGTAAAGCAAAATTATAATTACTTAATAGAGTATGCAAAAGCCTGGGCTATAGGACTCTTTTCTAATCTGAAGATGAGCCTGAAAGAAGCTCTTGACAAATGAAAGTTTGACAGCCTAAAGCTAAGAGTCATAATAGCTATATTATGGTGATAACTATGAATGACTCACAATTAAGTAGTATTATTGAAGTAAAGAGGTTTTTGCAAGAATCGCATGTAATAGAATTTAAAAAGAGAT